>Ga0206849_1021_pt1 | contig 36751 bp, 33 predicted proteins | sample Alteio_BWOrgCont_15_FD_152892 | JGI IMG/M metagenome (GOLD analysis project Ga0206849, IMG submission 152892) | Enriched cells from forest soil in Barre Woods Harvard Forest LTER site, Petersham, Massachusetts, United States -... | ecosystem: Environmental > Terrestrial > Soil > Temperate forest >...
CCAATAAGCCCCTTGATAAAAACATCTACCCTTTTTATTCCATACAAACTTCAAATAATTTTCAATCTTGGCCATGGCATTGGCATACTGCATATCACCTGTCGCTTGATACAACATACGGAAGGCCGCATACCAAGAAATATTGTTCTCCGTCGATATATGGTTATACCACCAGTTGGTGGGTGAAAAGTTTTTTCGCTCATCAGGATTGAGGTTCCTGTAAGTTCCCAAGGGCGCCATGCGCACACCTCCAATATCACTTTGCAAAATCATGGCCGCACGGGCCAACTCCTTTGATAATTTAAGTTCTGTACTGTCTGGATGTGGGGCTTGGTGATCAATCTGCATGGCAGCAATCACAACCCAGGCATTCTCGCCTGCCACTGGTTTCCAATCCACCCAATGCAAACGATCGGTATCAGGAAAACCTTTTAAATATTTGTTTCCATCCAAAGGATCAGTGACCAGATACCGGCCGTCTGCATCAATAATGCGAAAAATAAATCCTCGTTGTCCCAAGCGACTGACATCAGAGCTGACAGATTCAGGGTTTCGGGGGTCATAAATAAAGGTATTGATCGGATACCCCGAACGGATATTCCAGGTTTCCCCCACAGAGCCTTGCCAATAATAGTCATCAGCCAGGGAGGCCCTTTGTAGGTCCTGTGAATTGCCGGTGAGGCTTAAAACAATTTGATAAATGGCCCCATCATAAATATCCATTCCTTCATGCGTGATGGTGCGTTCAATGCTGCCTTTGAGCGCACCGCCTGATTCCATATGATGGTAAATAACTGACCTGTCTTTAGGGGAAATATAAAAACTGTACGGTAGATGAGTCAACGGGCTTACATTGAATTTAAGCCAGTTAAGCAGTTGAGGATTAAAATAAATTGATGTCTGTGCCCAGGAGGGCTGGATGAGGGTTGCCAGAAACAGCGCACAAATGAAGAAATGGGGTATTCTTTTCATTTTCGGTAACCAGGCTGTCCTTGATGCCAAGGATCCACGGCTTTGCCCCGCCGAACTACGCGGGGTCCCGCCTACCTTGAGACTTCAAGATTGGCGGGACGTCCCCAGGTCGCCCTGGGTTTGCCTTTATCGTAATGTGTTTAAAAAGAACGGTTTTTGCCTCTATTGAAAGCATACCCGATATTTCTAAAGAATGCAAGGCAAGCGCTTGCTAAGTGCTACCTTTAATAATAGAATGCCCTTATGTCTTTTTGGAAACAGCATGCCAGAAGCCTCATGGTATTGGCAGTCATTGCCATTGGCATACTCATAAACTCGCCCTACATCAATTACCAAAATTACCTTTCCCAAGGCGACCATGGCCGCGACCTTTATGCGGCTGAGGCAGTGTATCGGGGAGAATTGCCCTACAAAGATTTCTGGTGGGTGTATGGTCCTCTGACCCCTTATTATTACGGGCTCTTTTTTAAAATCTTTGGGGTCCACATCACCAGCATGATCTTAGGCAAACTTACCCTTTGTATTGCCGCTGGTGTTTTGATCTGCCTTGGGCTTATGGAAATCGCCTCGCCACTTTGCGCTTTTTTCTGCGCCTGCTGGTTCATGCTCTTTCGTGAAGATTTTTTCTTTACCTATAATCATGCAGCTGGAATTGTGATGGTCGCAGGAGTAGCTTTTTGCCTGCTTCGGTTGATCCAACGGAATTCAATCAACGCCCTTTGGATGCTCTTAGGCTTTATTTTCCTTTTATGCCTGATCAAACTTAATTTCGGGGCCACGGCTATTGTTGTGAGTGCCATCACCGTCGCGGTCAATGATGCGGTTAAACATACCCGCATTGATATCTCAAGAAAAATTTTTTATACCTCCATCCTGTTATTGATCCCCCTAATCTCATTCTTCATTTATTGGTCCTTATTAAAGGGGCTTTCGCCCATGGAAATCCGCCAATGCCTTCCTTATAAGGAAGGCGACCAGCCCTACGATTCGAGTGTATGGATTTCCCTTGGCTATTTTTTCCAGATCACCTGGCAAATCATCACTTCCAACTTACCCAATTTAAGTCTTGCCGTCATCATCAATATCTCTCTGGTCCGCTGCCTTTATCTATGGTCCTGGCAAAAAATCAGCAAAGCTCAAGGGACCATCCTATTGCTGGCCTTCTGCATGCTTGGCCTTTTTTATCTGCTCAACACGCATGAGTACATCAAAAGTGCGGTGTGGTACCGGATTCTCTGGGCCCAGCCTCTGAGCACAATGATCTCATTCTTACTGATTGATACCGCGGCCCAAAGTTGGTCTACCTCAGCACGCAAATTCATTTTTTCTATCGTTGGATTGATGTTGATCTTAGGTTTTATTGACACCATGATCAACATCAATAATACAAAAACAGACAGCCAATATTTAGCTCTACCCCGTGCCCAAGTATATGTCGCTAATGCACCGTCTTGGATCACGACCGTTCAACAGACCACGACTTACCTGCAACAGACCCTCAAACCCAATGAACTTTTCTTTGCACTGCCTTACGATTGTCTTTATTATTATCTGACCGGCAAGCGCACACCTACCCGGCAATTGATCTTTTTTGAACATATTAAAATACCCCCTGAGCAAGAACGCTCCGTGATCGCAGAGCTCGAACGCAATCACGTCAATTACGTGCTGCTCTCCAACCGTGCCTATGTGCTTCACGAGCATGGCTTGGGATTCTTGGGCACGACCTACTGCCCGATAATCGGGAAGTATATTCAGGACAATTTTACGCCCATCGCCCGCTTTGGGGACTGGACAGATGAAGCCGGCTGGTCCTGGAATCATGGAACGCTGATTCTCAAGCGTAAGTCGACATAAGGCACTATTGCATGAAATTAAATGCTAAAACTGTTTTCTTGATCTTAACCGTGATCATAGCCACGGCGTATGTCTGGCCTGAGCTTAATTATCAAGACCTGCTCTCCCAAGGCGATCATGGGCGTGACCTCTATGCCTTTGACGCGGTGACCCACGGCAAATTACCTTACAAAGACTTCTGGTGGGTGTATGGCCCTATCATGCCGTATTACTATGGCCTCTTTTTTAAAATCTTTGGTGTACACATCACCAGCGTACTTCTGGGACGAGCGGTCTTGGTTGTGGCCTGCGCGGTATTCTTCTACCTATCGGCCGCTTGCCTGATGCCACCATGGCTTGCCTTCATAGGCGCATCCTGGTTTACTCAAAGCCGTCAGGAATTCTTTTTTACTTACAATCACATCGGCGGCATTGTGATGGAATTAGTGATCGCCTGGTGCCTTTTGTCTTATATTAGAAATGCCGCATTGCGTTATTTGTGGATTGCGCTCTTGGCGGCCTTTGTGCTGGCCTTGGTAAAAATTAATTTCGGGCTGGCAGGATTGCTAGGGCTCATATTAAGCGTATGGTTTATTGATTACTGCAAAAATAATCCCTTTGATGCTCAAAAGAAAAAATTCTACATTGCCTCCATCGCAGTGGTGCCGTTTCTATTGGTGGTGATCAACTGGCTCCTACTTCATGATCTGACCATTTATGAAATCCGCCAATGCATGCCCTACTTTGGGGACGATCAACCCTATCATGCCTCGCCTTTGATGGTGGTCCCTTATTATCTGATGCAACACTGGCTCACCTTTGTACATTCCCCTTTCGGTGTTGCCATTGGCATTGCCTTGCATGGATGCACCTTGATTGCTGTTTATTTATTGATTAGTAAAAAGATGGATAAAAATTATCGTCAAAATGTTCTCATCAGCCTTGCTGTTATTGGCCTCTTCTTTGTGCTTTATTTTCACGAATTCCTAGTCAGCGCTGTTTGGTACCGTACTTATTGGTCCCTGCCGTTCTTAGAGTTATTTCACTTTGTGATGATTGCCGTGGCCTTCACCTTCATTCCTGTATTCTTTCGTGTCATTGTCATGTTCGTGATTGGCGCCTTGACCCTGCTTGGCATCGTGGCCCATATCGGAGAAATCCAAAGCCAAAAACTACCTTTCAGGTATTTAAGCATGGACCGTGGGCAGATCTACGTTGGCAATGAACCCCAATGGACAGATACCGTCAATACGGTCACTCAATTCTTAAATAACAATCTCAGTGACGATCAGATGTTTTTTGCCATGCCTTATGACTGCTTGTATTATTACCTCGCAGGCAAGATGAGCCCCACGCGCCAGCTGATTTTCTTTGACCATATCAAAATCCAGCCCCAGCAGGAAATTTCAGTGATCAAGGAACTTGAAAGCAATCACATCAGCTATGTGCTGATGTCCAGCCGCATCGCTTCTCCGGAGACCGGACTTGGTATTTTTGGAAAAACCTACTGCCCCATCTTGGCCCAATACATTCATCAAGTTTTTGTGCCAGTGGCGCGCGAAGGTGGTGATTGGACCCAACCACCTGGCTGGGCCAATAATCATGGCGTGATTATTCTCAAAAGAAAATAAGATTTCTTAACCGTTGGGTTGTTGCTGTGATTGCGGCTGTGCTGGTGGCTGTGGTTTTGGTTTAGGCTTTGGTCTTGGTTTAGGCTTGGGCTTTCGCTTTAATGTCGGCTTATGTTGGGTTTTGTTTTGGGGCTTGTGCGACGATTTATAGGCAGGACCTGCTTGAGATCTATATTGGGCATGCGACATACTGCTCTGCGCATGAGAGGGTGATGCAATCATGTGCAAATGCGTTGTTTGTTGTTGGGTCCTTGCGGCATTAAATGGTTTTGTTTTGTTATAATAAGCCCCTGCTTTTTTAGAAGCCACAATACCGCTGCCTTTAAACACCCCTGCCCTGGCTGTTGCGGCAATTGATGGCCTACCATGATTAAAAGAGGCCCTCAGTGATGGATTCTGGTGAGCAGTCTGCATTTGTGTTCTTTGCGCCGAGGTTGGTGGAACATGCTTTTCATGCATGAAGGACCTCTCCTGCGCTGTCGGCTGAGCACTTACCCCGCCAGGCCCGCCATTAAAACTGCTGGTGTTGGAATTATTATTGATGGTAATATTTATCGTTGTTCTATTAACAATGTAGGTATTCCCCTGCCAGTTTCCGCCGTTAAAGCCATGACCACCATACCCATATCCATAATTAATACCCCCATAAAAACCAATGTGAACGCCCCAATAGCCCTCATTATAAACATATTGACCATTGTTCCAACCCCAATAACCAGGCGTCCATAACAGGCCGGGAGAAGGCGCCCTCACCCATGTGCCCGGGACCCAATAATAATCTTCAAAAAAAGAATCATAGGCCCAATAACCCGGGGTCCAAATATAATTAGGGGCAGGAGGATCAGGTTGTACGTAAACAGGTAGCGCCGGCGGGGCCACTGAAATAATGATCGTTGCAGACTGAGGCGCTGGAGTACCCGAGCCGTACATGGTTTGAAGCTGGGACACCGTCGGAAACTGGGGATAATATTCTCCCTGCGGGCCCACATAGCCGCTACCGGATTGTTGAATGACCACCGCAGTGTAGCTTCCTTGATTATTAGGGACATTGACCGTAAAAGACATGGCCTGTGCGTAAGAAAAAGAAAGGGCAATTAATGACATCGTCGCTAAAAAAACAACACAAAATTTTCTGGACATAATTCTCCTCTCAGCTGCCGTGAGCAATTTATCCAAATCTACCTTAAGCAAAGATGAATTTAATATTAAATGTAATTAATCGCGGGGCACTGCCGTCTGATGATGTGAATGGCGGGGTCGACGAGATTTGAACTCGCGGTCTTCAGCGTGACAAGCTGATGTGTTAACCAGCTACACCACGACCCCGTAAGTGAAGCGTTATAATAGTATCGAAGAGAGTATTTGTAAAGAAAAAAGTCTCTTGGAATATCAAAAATGGGCAAGGAAGGACTTGAACCCTCAACCTATTGAATGTAAGTCAATTGCTCTAACCAGTTGAGCTACTTGCCCGAAAATTCAAGTCCCACATAATACGCTTATTCTAGGAAATTTTCAAACGGTTTTATTAAGCTTGCTGTTAAAGCGGCTGTAGGTGAAATAAATGATCAGCCCAATGGCAAGCCATATTAGCAATCGCCACCAGGTCTCTGCATCAAGCGATGTCATCATGGCCAAACAGACCAAAATCCCTAAAATAGGAAATTGCGGGAAACAAGGACAACGATAGGCGCGCGGCGTATCCGGATTAGTTTGACGCAAAATCATCACCCCTATACAAACAATGATAAAGGCAAGTAAAGTACCAATCGAGGTCATATTTCCTAATTGAGAAATCGGAAAAAATCCTGCAAAGAACCCTGTGAAGACCATGAATAATAAATTGGAACGCCACGGCGTGCGCCAGGTGGGATGAATATCAGAAAACAATTTGGGCAAAAGCCCGTCGCGTGACATGGCATAAAAAATGCGAGACTGACCTAGAAGCATGACTAAAATCACTGAGGTCAATCCTGCAATGATCCCCAATTTAACCATCACCTTAAGCCATGGATACGGTGTCATGTTAATGGCAGTGGCCACAGGTGCAGGGTCCCCGCTCATGGCTTTATAATTGAGCATGCCGGTCAGGACCGCAGAGAATAGAATAAAGATGATAGTACAAATAAACAACGAGCCAATGATCCCTCGAGGAATATCACGCTGAGGATGATGGGCTTCTTGGGCTGCGGTTGAAACTGTATCAAAGCCGATATAGGCAAAAAAGATGATCCCTGCCGCACGCATGATTCCACTGATCCCAAACTCACCAAAGGTGCCGGTGTTCGGTGGAATAAAGGGCACATAATTACTTGGCTTAATATAATGGACGCCGACAGCAATAAAAGCAAAAACCACGATCAATTTCACGACCACAATCACATCGTTGACGACCGCTGATTCCTTAATACCGAGCATCAATAGTAACGAGATGATGACAATAATGGCAATGGCGGGAATATTAACCAAGCCCTGCACCTGAGCGCCATTACTCAAGGTCACCACATCAAATGGGCAGCGTGTTAACTGGGCCGGAATATTAATACCAATACTATTTAAAAAAGAAACCGTATAGCCCGACCATCCTTGGGCCACCACAGCTGAAGCCACCGCATACTCGAGTACCAAATCCCAGCCAATGATCCAAGCAATGAATTCCCCCATGGTGGCATAGGCATAGGTGTAGGCGCTTCCAGCCACTGGGATCATGGAAGCGAGTTCACTGTAGCACATGCCGGCAAAGGCGCATCCAATGGCTGCCACCACAAAAGAAAGCACAACCGCAGGCCCTGCATTATGGGCCGCGGCAATCCCGGTTAAGGTGAATATGCCCGCTCCAATAATGGCCCCAATGCCAAGAGAAATAAGATTAAGAGCGCCGAGAGAACGCTTGAGTTTATATTCTCCGCTATCGGCAGAATCGATGAGCTGATTGATGGGTTTCTTGATGAAGAGATTCATTCATTTATCTCTTTTAAAATATTCAATGCAGCTTCCCTGCGTGATGGCGCCTGGATAATGGGACGACCGACAACTAAAAAATTACTTCCGGCTTCAACTGCGACCTTTGGTGTGGCCACTCGTTTTTGATCATTCAGTGATGCATCTGCCGGACGGATGCCAGGGGTAACGATCAAAAAGTCAGGGCCTAATTCCCGACGGATCATCGCCGCCTCTTCAACAGAAGCGACAACTCCATCTAATCCTGCTTCACGGGCCAATCGGGCGCGCTCTAAAACGGTTTTTTCCAAATTGGCATCTTTGGCTGCACTGGTCAAGACTGTCACACCAACAATGAACGGCCGCTCAACGTTCAGCGCCTTCGCCTGTTCCTTGGCAGCTTTGGCTGCAGCCTCAAGCATTTCCTTGCCGCCAACGGTGTGCACAGTCAGCATATACAAGGGAGCAAACTGCGGATCATTGTTAGGGCTTACACTTAAGGACACTGCACTTTTAACTGCTGAAGCAACCGTATTAGGGATATCATGGAATTTTAAATCCAAAAAAACTTTCTTACCCTTTGACTGCAAATAGCGGGTGATAAAAGGGCCGTAGGAAGTGAACATCTGGCTGCCGACTTTAAAAATTTCCACCGAATCATCAAGGTCATCAATGAGCTGACGGGCCTCTTCAAAATTTTCTAAATCCAGCGCTAAAATTAATTGTGGCTTTTTCATATTACTTTTTCAAACTGCCGATGATCTCTCGAATATCACTAATCTTGTTTTCTTTCATAAAATTTTCAATGCCCTCGAGCACATCAACCGGTGCGCGGGGATTGACAAAATTAGCGGTGCCAACGGCCACCATGGAAGCGCCGGCGATCAAAAATTCCAAGGCATCTTGAGCTGTCATGATGCCGCCCATACCAACCACAGGGATCTTAACACTTGAGGCCACCTTCTGCACCATGTAAAGCGCAATGGGTCGAATGGCCGGTCCTGAAAGGCCACCGGTAAAATTCCCAATGCGGCTGCGGCGGGTCTTCACATCAATGGCCATGGCAGTAAAGGTGTTAATAAGGCTAACTGCATCAGCCCCGCCCTCTTCTGCCGCAAGGGCGATTTCTGAGATATCCGTCACATTAGGCGAAAGCTTGGCGATAATGGGATATTTTGATAAACCCTTCATTTTCTTGACCAGGCGTGTAGTTGCTTGTGGATCTTGTGCCACCAGCACCTTATGCTTGAGATTGGGGCAAGAAAGGTTTAATTCAATGGCCGCAATCCCTTCCTGCCCGTTTAATTTCTTGATAATACCAACAAACTGTTCTTCTGTGTGGCCCAGGATGCTGATAATCAAGGGCACGCCAATCTGTTGAAAAGAAGGCAATTTTTGGGCAATAAATCCGTCGATACCGGGATTTTCAATGCCAATGGCATTGATCATGCCTGCGGGTGTTTCAAAAATGCGCACCGGTTGATTGCCCACTTGAGGCAGAAAGGTCACGGTCTTAGGTACAATAGCCCCAAGCCTTTTGACTTCTTCTAATTTAAAGTAGCGCTCGGCATGGCCAAAGGTGCCTGAGGCAACAGTGACCGGATTTTTAAAGGTGACATTCGCTATTTTAACGGTAATATTCATCAGTGAAATTTGACCTCATCCAAATTAAAAGCCGGTCCATCATAACAAACTGTTTTAAAACCGTTGGTTGTTTCAATTGAACATCCAAGACAGGCTCCAAGCGCGCAAGCCATGATCTCTTCGCAGGCAGCTTGGCCTTTGAGCCCATGTTCGCCAGCAAAAACCTGCACGGCCTTCATCATGGGATTAGGTCCGCAGGTATAAATAAAGGCATGCTCAACATCCCGGCTGATTTTGTCAAATAAGACACTCACACGCCCCTTTACTCCGACGGATCCGTCATCCGTTGCAATATGCACCTTGACCCCGTTGTCCTTAAACTCCTGCATGGGATAAACATGCCCGCGGTCGCGACCGCCGAAAAGCAATACAAGCTCGTATTTTTTCTTCTTAAGTATATCGGAAAGGACCAGCATGGGGGCAATGCCAATACCACCTGCAATCATAACAATCTGTTTGGTGTCAGGAGGAGGCATTTCAAAGGGTGTACCAAGTGGGCCCAAAACATCGACAGTGTCACCTTTTTTCTTTAGTGAAAGCAGCTTGGTGCCTGGACCAATCACATCATAAAAAATTTCCACATACTTTTGTGCCCTGTAGACGCTAAAAGGCCGACGAAAAAACGGCTGAAGGCCGCCATCATCCGTGCGGATATGCACGAACTGACCGGGTTTGACTTCTAGGCCCAATTCTGGCGCTTCAAAGGCCATGCGCCAATACTGCGGGCAGAGCTTTTCGTTGACGACAACTTTATAAGTGTTTTGGATTTTTTCCATGATATTCGAAAAAGTATATCATTTTATCATCATTTTTGACACTGCTTACAATAAAATGTGCTGCGGCCCGCCTGAATAATACGAAGCAAGGATTTGCTGCAAACAGGACAAGGCTCTCCTTGCTTGGCATAGACAGAAATCCTTTGATTGAACCGGCCTTTTTGGCCTGCCCCGTCACGGTAATTGCGCATGGATGAGCCGCGATGTTTGATGGCCTCATCTAAGACTTCAATGATTTGCTGGTAAAGAAGATCTGCTTGTTTCTTGGTTATGCTCGAGGCTAGACGGATAGGACTGATCTTAGAACGAAAAAGGATTTCACAGGCATAGATATTGCCGATGCCGGCAATGACGGTATGGTCCAATAAAAGGTTCTTAATAGGCCGCTTACTTCCTTTGCAGGCCTCCTGAATAACAGCAGTCGTAAATTCATCAGAAAAAGGCTCTGGTCCTAGGATATTGAAATATTTAACTTCAGCCAATTCAGCAACGACGCGCAACTGGCCAAAACGCCGCTGATCATTATACAAAAGCACACTTCCGTCTGAAAATTTAAATTCAATGCGGGTATGCTTATCAGCTTGGTGGTTCATCACGAGCTGCCCTGTCATCATCAGATGAACGATCAACGACTTGCCCGATGACAAATGCACGATAATGGCCTTGCCGCGGCGGTAAATACTCTTAATCGTTTGATTGAGTAGCGCCTTTTTAAAACCATCCAGGGATTGGCGCAGTACAAAGGCATCATTGACCTGGACCTTTGCAAAGGTCTTGCCCTGAAAAGGTTTCAGATCACGGACAATGGTTTCAACTTCCGGAAGTTCAGGCATGACCTCCCCTTAAGATCTGATACGACATCTTTCTCCGTTGAGAAAAATCATGGAAGGCAAGTCCCGGAGCTTTCCTTAAAATCCTCGCGTTGACGAAATACCTAAAAAGGATACTTAACAATTCTAAACAATACTGACTAGGCGCAATGTTCGACTGGTCTGTTGAGTCCTTCCAATGCAAAGGGATCTCAATGATCTTAATACCTCCAAGATTCATTAAAAGAATATTTAGCTCCGGGTTAAACTGAAAGGAATTTGTGAGTTCTTCAAAGGGCACCCGGTCTAACAGGGAGCATTTCATGAATATGATCGCGGCCCCGGAATCCGACATCCAGCGCCCTGCCAGCACAAAGGTCAGAAAATTAAAAACATGATTACCAAAAATACGTAACCGGCTGTACCCATCCGTAATACTCGTTTTAAGAAATCGGCTGGTGATGATAAGGTCCACGCCCGGATCTCTGTCGTAGACTTCAAAGAAATTCCTGGAAATTGTAAGCCCATCTCCTTGGCCATCCCCATGAACAACGTAAAAATGCGTGAACTGATGGTCTAAGAAATACCTGTAAGCAATCTTCTGGCTTCCACCCAGCCCATAATTCTCTTGATTATCAATAATGACTACCTTGTCCCCAAGAAGTCTTGGGCTTGACTGAATTTGTTTTAAGATCTCCAGGGTCGCATCCTGACTACAGTTATTGACGACGATGATTTCTTCAATCCGTTTTAAGGCGTCTTCAGGGAATGAGCGCAACACGCCTTCAATCGACTTGGCAACGTTATAACAAGGAATGAATATCCCGATTTTGGCCATCATTATACTCTATTGAAAATACCTTTTGATGATCTCGAGCGAGGCATCTAAAACAGCACCCTCACCTGCTTTTGATTCGGTTATATACTTAGCTGCTTTCTTTGCTTCTTTACGGGCATTGGATGGAGCAATGCCAAAGGCGCAAGCTTTCAGCACCGCCGCGTCATGATATCCATCCCCCATATAAATTAAATTCTTAAACCCAAATTTCTTCTCGATAAAATCCATGCGGTTGGATTCAGAGACCTTATGCAAGGTATACCCCATATCCGTGACCCGCTTTTTCGAAATAGTAAATCCCTTATAATCAGCGCTGATAAAAACAATCTTGAGCTTACCGTTTAGCATCCGCAGGCCATCCGCGTCGTGGGGACCAAAAATTTTAAAAACCTTGCCCTTGCTGGAATAAAGAAATTGCCCGGTTGAAAGCACCCCATCAACATCCAAAACAAAATATTCCGGTTTCATATTAAAATCCCCTTGTGATGGCGCTTTGGCCGTTTTCTATAATTTGTCTGCCCCGCTCAGTTGCCCAGAATGGGGTAATGATATACGCCAAAAGCACAACACCCATAAAAAACCGTTCAATCTTGGATGCCGCCCTGCCCAAATAATAGAAACAGGCAAACATGATAAAATAAACAGGCACTTCCAAAAAACGACTTTTTAACCACGCCCGCCTGGGCCCAAAATTTGTAAAATCCATGACTAAAAAAAGAAACGGCAAGAGTATCACGATCAAAGTGAATATCCTATAGAGCTTCTGGTCCATGGTCGATCCACCTTCAGGCAACCGACGATACAAAAAGGGAATCAATGCGATCATGATCAAGATCCACCCATAATAAGATATGAATTCTACACTTCCTTTGCAATATTCGTTATAGTCACCGGTTTCACGAAAATCACCTATCTTTAAGGGGTCCTTTGAAAGCAAGTCTTCTGATAGTTCTCTATTTTCCACAGTTCCGATCACCGGTGCTAATTTATGAAAAGTCCATTGGCAAATGGCATTGTCCCGGAACAAATTGCCCATAAAAATCATCCCAAACGATATACTCAAGATCAGTGCAACTGCCCCGCGGCTGATTTTTTCAAGCTTAAAAATCTGAACGGCAAAAATCCAAGCTGCGACCAAAACCACGCCCCCCACAGCCACGGCCCTTAGGACGATAAAACTGTTTGGTGCAAACGGCAGGGTATACAGAAGAAGGATCAACGCTAAGGAAAAATAAACCCAATGCGCTCCAAGGCCAGGACCTTGTGTTTTTGATGGCAAGAGCCATGGCAAAAGGGCCAATACCCATAGAGCATTGGTTTCCGGTAACGATGTTAGTCCAATTCCTGCTAGAAAAACCGTCAAGAGCGACAATGGCCTCGATGAAACATCCTCTCGTAAAAAATTGACGATCCAAAAAATAACCATCCCTATCCCAACCACTCGACCTGAATGGACGGTAAAAAAGAGAAAATTGGAAGAATCAAAAAGTAAATAATACCTCCAAGGACAAAGAGAACTTGTCCCCAAAAATAAAAATAATACACCAAGGGTAGAATAAATTTGAGATAGGCCGAATCTGCGAAACACGATCCATAAAAAAACAAGCTCTGATGTCTTGTTTAGCCCTAAAGTGACCCACCAAGTGATAATGGTGCTCACCTTCCCATGGGTTGGCATACATAAAAAATAATGGACAATCAATTCATCATAGTGACGGGAGATCAGAGGAAAATGAAGCAAATGATTGTCATACCACTCATCGAGGAACCGCGCGTATTGATGGGGGCCATGCCCAACCCAGCTAAAATCTCCTTGACGAACCTGAATGCAAAGTGCCGCACCAAAAAAAACAATCAGCACCAACCCCACTGACAATCGTTTTAACCAAAATATCCATGGTGAGCATTTTTCTACGTTTGTTGAATACCAGCCTTCCTTCCCCCAACACGCAATGATGATAACCAGCAATTCCACTGCCAAAACAATCCCATAGATCCAGAAATAGGGACAAACGAAAGAAACAAGCCTGACAATGCCGGATAAACAAATATATCCGATGAAAAAAGATGCAAAGACCTTTAGCTCCACGTTCTTGACCGGTCCACCGTCAAAAAATGGCCGTGCCAAGGCATAGCCCATCAGAGCAATAACAAGATAGTTAACAAACAAAAAAAATACAATAGGAATGGAAAGCCCTTTTAATGAAGCTTCCCCTAAGTCCGGCGTAAAAAAAGCAAATATACAATACGCATGGGGGGCATTAAAAACAATCAGGGCCGCTAAAAACCCGGCAAAAATCATGGCTGCCCTAGTCAAAGATTTTTTTAACTCAACTGACAAAGCATGTCCTTCCCAAGACAGTACAAAAATTCATTGTACGGATGATGATGCAAAGCCGCAATATTTAAGAATACTAACGCCGTCAGGACGCGGACTTTGTACGGATCAAATTTGTTCCTCTCCAAAAACGCTAGCAGTTCCTTTTCACAATCTAAATGCACATCCTTGCGTGAAATAAAATATTGAATATCATCCTTAGCCCAAGAAATACTGAAACGATTATTGAATACTTCCTCATGGGAAACAATCAGGCCATGGTACAATTTCGCCAAATCGTAATAAACATCCCCGAATTCTAATTCTCCTGCGAAATCTTGACGACAGTCTAAGAATGTGAACCGTTTGATCTTCTTCTCATAAATCATATTCTCAAAATGACAGTCCCCATGAAAACGCGCTGCCCTGCCTTGCGGTATTTTCTGCCAATCTATCTTTTCCAAAAGCTCCTTTAGCAAAGGCATTGAGCGGCTATTAATGCTTTCACAGCCGTCCCTACGCCCGGTCACACGGTAAAATCGTTCGATCCGTTCGTAGGTCTTATCATGATAAAAAGCAAAACAGGACCGCTCAAAGGCAGCCTGCTGTTCTTTCCCAAGATCATAAGGCTTCCAAAATTCCTTCAAATGGGCCAGCAAGTCCTGCATCAGATCAACAGTGATAATATCAGACAGCACTTCTCCCTCAATTTTTTGATAGCGGTACATATGGGGCGTTGAAGCAGTAATGGGCGGGCAATATCCTTGAAGCAAGCCTGCACGCAAAACCCGCTTACGTATAAATTCTTTGTCCTTGGAATATTTAATCACTGAATGGTCCACAAACCAGATCGCCTCGCCGGATTTTTCAAGGATATGGGGCTGTGATTCAGATTTAAAAAAATCCCGGGCACGTTCAAGCGCTTGGGGATTGCCTGTATCATGCCAATCCATAGGATAGACACTGATTCCTTGCCCTAAAAGGGCCCTTAGGCCAAGACTTTCTCCCATCAATAATTCTTCAGGGCCGGCTTTTTGCATTGCCTCCCAAAACAAATCTGTATCTTTGATCCCTGCCAAACCAATGTAGGGCTGTGCATGTAAAGGCCCTTGTTCCTTCTCATGGATCCCCGTGACCTTCCCTTCTTGTGACGTCACGGATCGATAGCCCCTTGTACCGTGATTGAGAGCAACTCCCATCCAATTATGATCTGGGGCGGGGATTTTCGTTGTTGTTAATGTGTCATTAGAACAAAAAATGAAGGGATCTTGCAAGTGGCTACGGCAATTCCAGACCGTATAGCCTAAACTCGAGCCAGGCCCTTCAAACGGGTCAATCTCCACGAAAACAAAATGGTGCTGAGGATAGGCCAACATTAGAAATGATTTGACCAAATGCCCTTGATGGCCCAAGGCGATGACAAATTTGGCATTGAAAGGGAATTGATCGATTGAAAAAGAAAGGATAGGACGCGTACCAATGCTCAATAATGATTTATTGATATCGCGCGTCAAGACCCCGAGCCGGGAACCTGTGCCAGCGGTCGGGATAAACACCGTAAATCCCATTCTACTTCCTCTGATAATCGTCCTGGACTCGAACTACGTCATCTATCTCCGGGCTCGAGGATTCAAGATAAACACTGTCTTTGACCGCTTCCATGCGATGCAACACCCTCGGCTCAATGGTGATGCTTTCATGCGGGCCATACCCGCGGGCAATCAAATCCTGTTGTGTTTGGCCGGTTAATATCCTTAATTGACCTTGGAGAATATAGATCGTTTCTCGTTTCTTTTGATGATACTGAAGGCTGCAACGATGCCCCTCTTTCATCGTCAATTTCTTGACCATATAACGATCATTGATCTCAAGAATCTCTTCTTGCCCCCAGGGTTTCTTGACAATGGTTTTATTCATGCGTTCATAAGCCCGAAACATTTTAAATGATGTTCAATGCGCGAACGGATACGCGCCTTTAAATGATCTTCTAAATCAATACCTTGTTCTCTTAGGACTTGCCGTGCTTTCTCTCTGATCATTAACCCTTGTGGATGAGAATACACATAATGCCCCGCGATCTTTCCTAAATCCTCTCGTGAAGCCTTGGTGCCTGGAAGCATCCATTTTTGCCATTTCAAAGAATCAACGGCTAAGGTGATAAATTCATCACAAAGGTCCTGCCGGCCGTTCTTTTGAAGCATGTCCAATAATCCAACGCTTTCGATCACTCCAAGTTCCGGGGCGATATTAGCGCAATGGATCCCTAAAGCAGGATGGGCCAATAAGGCCTGATCAGAAAGATAATCCGCATTATGCTCTTTTAAAAAAACCTGATAACGTTCACAAGCTCCGACTAAGGCCTTTAATTGATCATTTGGTTCGAAAGGCCCCACATTGCGCTTCTCCATGACCTTGGTACCGGTATTGATCACGATATATAGCGGTAGTTTGGACTTGTTGCTTCGACAATGTTCTGTCACGCTCTGCAGCACATGCTCTATTACCGATAATTCATCGACCGGGCTGTCTGAAAATGGTCCAAACTCGAACTCAATGTCACGGCCCCAATGCTTGGCCTGCTCGCAACAGAAATCATACAACTCAAAGATCCTCCTAAGGATCACATCAACGCCAGGAGTTCCTTGGGGATCAAGGCTTGCATCCAAGTGGATAAACTCAATTCCCGATTCGATATCAACGCCCAATGATTTTTTGGCATTGGCCATCGCTTCATCCAAACTCAGTTGAAAATTCTCATTCTGCCAGGGTCCGGCATGATCGCGGCCCAAAATAACATGACCTTCCGGGTCTTTGCGTCTCACATAATCAATGTAATCAGAAGTGGTCCAAGAACCCACATACCCGCCACCCAAAATCTCTGCGTCGATCTGTCGCCGGCTCGCGATCAATGTTAAAGGCAGATCGTGCCTTTGAGCTAATTCAATGGTAACGTCAACACAATTGACACTGACTGTACCAACACACAACAGTGTCCGTCCACTTTTGATGATCTCCTGGACCTGTTTACGATGCATTCAATTTCTTCTCAATGGCTAAAAGTCGATCATTCATCCGTGACATTTGAGCTGCCACATCACCTGTCTTATAATTAAGTTTTGCTTGAATATCAAGTTCCAGGCCCAACAATTCATCTAATTTCTGATTCACAGCAATGGGCTGTTTCAAAGCGGCTTTCTCCATGGCCTTGAGAAAGATGGCACCCGCCAGGGCACCGAACAGGACAAAAAAAATAAGGAAAACTATATCCATTTTCATGATAGCTCCTTTAATTTAAGCATTTTGAAGCTTTTTGATGAGCTTTTTAATTTTTTCTTCTGCCTCAGCAATATTCTTGACGTCGATCATTCCCTCAATGTTCCAATTGCCGAGATCAATGACAGGCCGTCCATACACAAGGCCATAACAAATTTCAGAATTTGTTCCAAAGCTTCCAGGCAATGCCACCACAATATCCGCTGAGCACGCCACGATGGTGTTACGTGCATAACCGATTGAGGTGGGAAGGGCGATGTCGATATAACTATTGGCATCATGCTTGTCCTTACCCGGTAAAATACCAACGGTCAAGCCCCCAGCTGTTTTGGCACCACGGGCTGCCGCTTCCATGGCTCCTCCGAGCCCACCGCAGACAAGTACACAACCTAGCTCCGCGATCATTTGCCCAACGGATTCTGCCAGGTCTTCCACCTTATTGCTGATACTGCTTCCCCCAATGACTGAAATGGTGATCCTTTGCTTTCGCATGATTGTCCCTTTTTATTTTTCGATGATAAACGGATTATTATATCCAATTAAAACTAAATTTCACCTAATTATTACAAACACGCCCGATAGCAATTTAGAAAAACGCGCCCGGCGGGATTCGGCGCCTTCCGCTCAGGTCCGCCTCATCTGCGGCGGACCATCGCTCCAGGTCGGCCACTCGCCCTATGAACTGCTCCCATAAGGTCGCAGTTCATTAGCAGGGCTCATTCGAATCCCTTTAGCAATTTAGAAAAGCGCGCCCGGCGGGATTCGAACCTGCACACGCAGCTTCGGAGGCTGCTGCCCTATCCATTAGGCGACGGGCGCATCAGTCGCTTGGGAAAAAAACACTTTTACAGCTGCTGTATTCTAGCAATCATTTACCTTAAGTCAATATGGTTAGGGCCTGACACAGTGGGAATTTTCATCCGAAGAAATTGACATCTGTATCAAAAAATTACATAATGGCGTATGCTTTCCAAGAACTGGTCTTCAGTTATTTATTATACGGTTTGTTTTTGCCTTTTTGCCGCAGCTTTAATCATCACCATCCCTCATCGGCCTTTAATGCACGGTGTATTTACCTATGGCTCATACTACATTATCTTGTGCATGACCATCGCTTGGGGGCTTTGTTTGGTCGATCTTTACAACGCCCAGCATGGCTCAGCGCTGCGCTTTATCCAGCAGCATTGGAAAGGCCTTCTTGCCTCATTCCTGTTGGCTTCCATTGTTTTTATTTCAGTCCCCAAGAGTTTCAGGGTCCTTAACGACGAAACTAATTTGCTTTCTGTCTCCAAATCGATGACCTTCTATAAGAACGTCGAGAACATGACCGAAGGCCGTTATTATTATGACATCTTTTGGCCTAGCGAAAGCACCGGAACCGAAAAGAGGCCCTTCCTTTTTCAGTTCTTTACCTCCCTCCTGCATACCTTTTTTGGTTACCGTGTCCTAAATGCTTTTATTCTCAACTACTTTGTGCTCTGGGCCATGCTCTTTCTGATTTACCTATGCATCTACACAAGCCTCGACTTTCTTTTTGTTCTGGCCGGCATGGTCCTTATCATAAGCCAGCCTTTCATAGCTTTAAGCGCCACCAGTGCGAGCTTTGAGGTATTTAATTTTACCTTTATATTAGCCAGCTTTGTTGCGCTTAAAAATTTCTTAAAAACACCGACGGCCATTGCCTTTAGCGCCTTGGTGATGACCCTGACCATGCTGGCGCATGTGCGGTATGAATCAATCCTCTTTTTTATCATCACCATGCTAGTCTTGGTCATTTCTGGGAAGGTCAAAATAGAATATTTCAATAAATCTTGGGCCTTAGGGCTTGTACCCTTGTTTATCCTTCCCTTGATCTGGCAGCGGGTACTTCTGATCAATGAACCTGACCCGAATTTGACCCAAGGCTCCTGGCTGCATGCCTTTAGCCTTGGTCATGCCAAGGAAAATATTGTTCTATTTATGAAATACATCTTCGACGTAAGCGGCAGCTTGGGATATGCAGGATGCGTCAATATTATAAACGTGCTAGCTGCAGTAGTACTTTTGGTTATCACCTTGCGCAAGGATTGGCCTTTGGATAACAAAAAGCTGATTACATGGTCTTGCGCGGGAATCGGTCTTTTTGCGCTTTTTATTCTTGTTCTCTTTTATCAAGGCGGTATTAATGACCATCCTCTCAACGGCCGATTTTATATTCCAGTCATTGCTTCTTTGTGCCTGGTGCCTGTTTACCTGGTCGTTGTGCTGTCGAAAAATAACAAGAAAGCAGCCACAGTCACCTTGGGCCTGGCACTCGCTGCCTTTGCTTACTATCACCCTGTAGCGATGGAAGACAATCTTTGCAGTACCTTGGTCATTAATCGGGAATACCGCTATGTCAATGAATTCCTCGAGAGGCACGCACAGGAAGATAGCTTGATTATTTGGGGAACACCAGGACAACTGATTGTTTCAAATAGAGGGGCCATTTCCTATCAAACGGCTAATAATGATGTCGATAACGTGCTGCAACAGATTAAAAATCATCTTTACAGCAATGTTTTTGTCATTCAGGCCATCTATTACAATACGAAACAGCCTTTCCCTGACAATGTCCTTGATGCACGCTATCAACTCCAGACTCTTGAAGAACGGCAAATCTCCGGTAAATATTTCTACAGAATATCCCGGATTGTGCTTGCCGACAAGAACTACTCTACTGCTAATTAAGATGGGCTTTGGTAAACTGATTTTCCGTTACAAATTGTGTGTTCCACTACACCAAACAGCTTTCGTCCAATAAAGGGCGAATTTTTGCTTTTGGAAACAAATCCTTCACGGGTCACAGTCCACTCTTTGTCGGTATCAATAATGGTGATGTCCGCATCATAGCCAGTTTTAATCGCACCTTTCTGCGTTAGGCCAACAATTCGCGCAGGCGCGCTGGACATCAGTTCTACCATTTTAGGCAAATTAATAATGCCGACTTTAAGCAATTCCGTGATTGTCAAAGCAAGTGAGGTCTCCAAGCCAATAAGCCCGAAGGGCGCCCCATCAAAACCAACTTCTTTGTCTTCCTTGGTATGAGGCGCATGGTCAGTAACAATGCAATCAATGGTCCCGTCGGCAATGGCCTTTTTAATAGCCTCCACATCTTCTTTGGCGCGCAGTGGCGGATTGACCTTGGTTGAAGTATCAAAACTACTGCAAGCCTCGTCCGTCAGGGAAAAATGATGCGGGCAGGCTTCAGCCGTGACCTTGATTCCCTGTGATTTAGCGGCACGAATCAGTTCGCATGAACGCTTAAGTGACATATGGGCCAAATGCACCCGGGCATTGAGATAATGGGCGATTTCAATGTCCCGAGCCACCGTCACCGTCTCAGCAATGCCGGGATCGCCTTTAAGTCCACTACGGGTCGAGACTTCCCCTTCATTCATGACGCCACCCGCTGTCAGCAAAGGGTCTTGGCAGTGTTCAATAATCAGCACATCGAGCATCTTGGCATATTCCATGGCCAGGCGAAACAGCCGGCTGTTGAGTACCGATTTCCCGTCGTCGGAAAAAGCTAGGCAACCGGCCGCTTTTAGTTCTGACATGTCGCTTAATTCTTCGTCTGTCTGGCCCTTGGTGATGGCCCCGATGGGGTACACATTGCAAAGCCCCACCCTTTTGGCCTCGCGGATGATAAATTCAACGACCATGGCATTATCAATCACCGGTGTTGTATTAGGCATGCACATCACCGAGGTAAATCCACCCTTGACTGCAGCACGCGAACCTGTTTCAATGGTCTCTTTGTCTTCACGGCCAGGCTGGCGCAGATGCACATGGATATCAATTAAACCAGGCAATACTTTTTTACCTGTAGCATCAACGATCTCATGACCAGCCTCAGGAATCTTGGCGGCAATCTGGGTGATTTTCCCATCCACGCATAAAATGTCCTGTGGTTTATCCGCAATTTTATCAGCATTCACAATAATGGCATTTTTGATCAATAGTCCCATAATTACTCCCTGTCTGCCGTCAGGCAGGCGTTTTTGTCCCTAACACTAAATATAAAACCGCCATACGCACAGCCACTCCGTTGGTCACCTGGTCCAAGATCACTGACTGTTTGCCATCGGCCACCTCAGCGGATAATTCCAGGCCGCGGTTGGTGGGCCCGGGATGCATAACGATCAGATGACTGCTGCCTTCATTGAGTTTGGCCTGTGTTATCCCAAAGAGCCTGGAATATTCACGCATGGAAGGCAAGAACTTATCCTGCTGGCGCTCTTTTTGCAGGCGCAGGGCAATCACTGCATCAGATTCTTGGAGCACCTTTTTTAAATCATAACAAACCTCGACACCCATGGCTTCAATGCCGCGTGGCATCAGTGTCGCGGGCCCGCAGACAGTGACCTTAGCGCCCAATTTGGTCAGTCCCCAGATATTGGAACGCGCCACCCGTGAATGCAAGATGTCACCGATAATACCTACCTTCAAACCTTCAATTTTGCCGAATTTTTCCTGCAAGGTAAACATATCAAGCAAGGCCTGGGTGGGATGCTCGCGCAAGCCGTCCCCGGCATTGACCACGGAGCATTTAAGGCCTTCGGCCAAAAGTCCCGGGGACCCTGAAGAAGAATGGCGTACGACCATGGCATCCACATTCATGGCCTCAATATTACGGGCTGTATCAAGCAAGGTTTCTCCCTTGCTAGTAGAAGAAACATTGGCTGCAATATTGAGAGTATCGGCCGAAAGGCGTTTGGCGGCCAATTCAAAAGAAATACGCGTGCGAGTGGAGGCCTCAAAAAACAGAGTGACTACTGTCTTGCCCCGTAAAGCCGGTACCTTTTTAATTTCACGGCTAGAGACTTCTTTAAATGACTTGGCTGTCTCAAGTACCAATTCAATATCTTCGCGGTTTAAATCCTGCAGACCTAAAAGATGTTTATGTTTCCAAGCCATATTTAGCCCTCCACCATGACTTCATCTGTTTTTCCGTCAGATTCACCCAGGATCACCTGGACATTTTGGGCCTTGGTCGTGGGGATATTCTTGCCCACAAAGTCAGCACGGATGGGCAATTCACGGTGCCCGCGGTCAATCAATACAGCCAACTGGATCACAGCCGGCCGGCCAAAATCAACCAAGGCATTGAGTGCAGCACGGATCGTACGGCCCGTATAAAAAACATCATCCACCAAAACAATTTTCATATCCGTAATATCAAAATCAATTAATGTTTCTCGCACCAAAGGCTTGGGCGCGATGAGGGTTAGGTCATCACGGTAAAGGGTAATATCCAAAATGCCGGTGGGTATCTCCTTGCCTTCAATCTCTTGGATGGCTTTCTTAAGGCGCTGGGCCAGAATCACCCCACGGGTACGGATACCGATGAGTGCCAAATGCTCGACACCTTTATTTTTCTCCAGGATTTCATGTGCCATGCGTGAAACCGCACGCCGAATGGCCTCTTCATCCATGATTTTTGCTTGAGCCATCTTGTCTCCTTGATAAATAAAAAAACGATATCGCACGTACATCTTGCAATATCGCCTGTTGGCCTATGGTCTTACAAAGGTATTGTTTCATATTTTCCCTTCCCAATCTCTCTGGACTGGATTTAAAGGACTTCTTAAGTTCTAGAAACTATAACACTCCTTGAAGGTCCTGTCAACATAGGGAATTTGAGAATAATTTAAATTGATTCTATCTATATGATCGACTATACTTTAAGTAGGATGAAAAAAATATTATATAGTATCCTTTTAGTCGTCGCCCTCCCTTGCCTAATATTTTTTGGCTCTAAAATTTACGCTGCCAAAATCACCCTTACCTCTGATTATCCTTCGCCTAATGGCAGCTACACCATGATTCAATTGCAAACCAGCAACACGGGACAGCCCAATCAAAATTTGAACACTGGGATCAGTTCTCCTTATTGCTTTTGCGCCCAAAACAGCGCCAATACATCAGGGATCAATGGCTCAAATCTATGTGACACCAATGAAAACGGGGTCACCTACTACAATCAAGGAACTATATTCGCAGATCAAAGCAGCGGCTATTTACAAATTTGCAAAGCTGATGGTTCTGTAGCCTCTTATCCAGGAGCTTGTATTACCATGTACGGAACTGGTGCTGCTTGTCCCGTTTCTCTTACTTGCCCTGCCAATTATACGCCCATCAATAACTGTAAGGTAGCTTATACACTTAATTCCTCAAATAAATTTTATAGCTACGGCTGCTGTTTTAAGGGAGCGGCAACCGCCTTTCAAAAATCAGGTTGTTTTTCCATCTTAAAACAATCCACCTTGGGCCAGCCTGAAGCATGTAATGATACCACCTACGGGGACCCCAATGCATATGACGTGGGTTGTAACGTGATCAACGATCAATTCACTGTTTATGATCGGAATTGTTGTTTCAATTATTCTTCCGGGATCTACACTCTGGGACAAGAAAGCATCTGCGGAACAACAAATACAAATACTGATACCAACACCAATACAAATACCAACACCAATACAAATACTAGCACCAATACAAATACCAGCACCATTACCAATACCAATACCAGTACAGACACAGATTCAGCAAGTGACACTGCCACGGCCAGCGGTACAGGTACTGGGGTTTGTTGCCCAGGTGGTAGCCCCATATGTCATGGAGATCTTGATGCATGTCAAACAGGAGGCGGAAGCTGTGCACTGTGTATATCTGAAAACCTTCCCGCTTGTGCATCATGCAGTGTGGGAACAGGCACTAATACTGGAACAGGCACTGATACTGGGACAAGCACTGGTTCTGAATCAGGTTCGGGTTCTGGATCGGGTTCTGCTTCTGGAACGGGCACTAATACTGGAACAGGCACTGATACTGGGACAGGCACTGGTTCTGAATCAGGCACTGGAACAGGTAGTGCCACTGGGACTGGAACAGGCACTGCCTGTTTTGCTGCTGGCACCAAAATCACCATGGCTGATGGAAAATTAAAAAATATTGAGGAGATTGAGGTCGGTGAGAAAGTTTTGGCTTACGATATTCGCCATCATATGCCTACGGCATCCATGGTTTTAAAGTCCATTCATCATTCCCTCAAACAGGATGCAAATGGTTATCTGACCATTACCATGGCTTCAGGAACTGTTCTAGAGGTAACGCCTAATCATCCCTTTTACCTTAGCGGCAGATGGCGTACAGCTTCTGTATTAAAACCAGGTGATAAGCTCCTGCAACAGAATGGTTCAACGCAAGCCATTGCTTCCATTCAAAAATCAAAGATACATATCTTGACCTACAATCTAACCATCGGCCGTTTCCATGACTATTTTGCAGAAGGGTTTCTCGTACATAACTCTGGCTGCCTCACTGACACTGTTATGACAACCTCTTCAATTACTGGCACTAGCACCAATACTACCACTATCGTTGGGAGTGGAACAAGTACAGGAACTCGCACCAGTACCAGTACAAGCACCAGCACCACTACTAGCACAAGCACAAGTACTAGTACCAGCACTAGTACTAGCACGGGAACTGGCACCAGCACCAGCACCAGTACTAGCACCAGCACTAGTACTAACACGAGCACTGCCACCAGTACTGCGACGTGTGTTGGTCTAGGAGGTTCTTGCGTATCGTCACCTTGTTGTTCTCCAAATATTTGTCAACCTATTGCTTTTCGATGTGCACCTTAAAATTATGAAAATTCTAATTCTATCCTTCATCTTTAGCTTATCCATCACCAGCCTCTTCGCTGATGAATCAGGTCTTGTGGCCCAATACCCAACACTCAAGGGGACCTATAAACAACTTGTGTTTGAAAATGTCCAGAATGCAGCGGCACTGACTTGCACCGCTGCCAACCAAGGACTGATTTATGTTAACCCTTCCAATTACAATTTTGAAATCTGTGCCAGCTTAAATACTATTCCAGTGAAAATTCCATATCTACAAGAATGCTTTGCACGTTTTCAATCCGGTAGCGCCTTGACAAGTTGCCCATCTGGATGGATCGCTCAATCAATTGGCTCAGGCACTAGGTTTAATCCTTGCAGCGGCGGAGGTGTCTGTACTACATATGTCAATTATTGCTGCAGCAACACGACTGCGGTTGGCGGGTTTTAATATGAAAAAACTACTTTATCTCTTTTTAATTTTTCTTCTTTGGTCATCAGTCAGCTTGGCAACATCCAAACCACTGTACTTGACCACCTATTATCCAGCACCTCAAGCGTCCTACAACTATGTGGGCTTAAGCCTTGGACTTATACCTTTGGCCACAGCATCTTATTGTACATCTGGCAATGTAGGGGCCCTATATCTGGATTTTGGCTACCAGACAATTTGGCAATGTACAGGCCCCAATTCATCTAATCCTTATAATACCATCGCCAGTCCAGGTACCTTGATGATGGATCAGAATGGGGTTCTCCATGCTTTCATCAAAAATGGTGGCTCCACTAATATCGATACCGTTTATCCGCAGGCTTGCTACAATATCTTTTGCACCACTAATGTTGCCGGCGCAGACTGCTCAACTGTTCCTCAATGCGCAGCTGGTTTTGGCAATGTAACAGGATTGAGCTCTAGCGATGGCCTTTTTGATCAATTTCAAATTAACACCACCACCCCAACCTATGTAGACTCCTATGTGTGTTGTACCAATCTTCCCAATGCTACAAGCACAGACACCAATACCAATACAGCTACTAATACGGCTACCAATACAGCTACTAATACAGCTACCAATACAGCTACCAATACAGCTACTAATACAGCTACCAATACAGCTACCAATACAGCTACTAATACAGCCACTAATACAGCCACTAATACAAATACCAATACGAACGTCGGCACTAACACGGCAACGGACACGAGTACTAGCACCTGTTTTGCCGCTGGCACCAAGATCACTATGGCTGACGGCAGTTTAAAGAATATTGAAGATATCAAGGTGGGAGAAAAAATATTGGCTTATGATATTCGTCATCATGTGCCTACGGCATCCATGGTTTTAAAATCCATTCATCATTCCCTCAAACAAGACACCAATGGCTATCTGACCATTACCATGGCTTCGGGGACTGTTATTGAGGTAACGCCCAATCATCCCTTTTATGTTAAGGGTCGGTGGCGCTTGGCTGGAACATTAATGGTGGGAGATCTTCTCATGAAACAGGATGGCTCAAAGGAATCTATCGCATCCATTGAAAAATCAAAACATCCTATTTTGACCTATAATCTTACCATCAGCCGTTTCCATGATTATTTTGCGGAAGGGTTCCTCGTGCATAATAAATCATCTGATTCTGACCAATGCGCTGAACAATACTGCGGCGGTTTAACAGGAATAAATTTGGAAAAGTGCCTATCGCTCAATTGTGCTCAGCAATAAAATTCTTAATTATGATTGCTTAATAAAACGAACTCTCCCTTAGGCGAATGAGAGTTGAAATGTGCAATCAAGTGGCTAGTTTTATCCTTCAATATTTCTTCAAACTTTTTAGTTAGCTCTCGCGCCACCACAATGACTGGATCATCCCAAATCTCATTTATATCGTGAAGTGTCTTAAGCAAGCGATGAGGGGATTCATAAAATATGATTGTCCCCTCTTGATTCTTTAATGATTCCAATTTATTACGCCGGGCTCCACTCTTGACCGGTAAAAACCCTTCAAAAATAAAACAATGAGACGGAAGACCTGAAGCTGTCAGGGCACAGATCGCCGCACTGACGCCTGGGACCACGGTCATGGGGATATTATTTTCAAGCGCCAGGCGGATCATGACAAACCCTGGATCACTGATCCCCGGCGTGCCAGCATCTGAGACCACAGCAATATTCTTACCTTCTTTTAATAAATTCAAAAGATAAGCAGCCTTTGCTTTCTCATTATGTTCAAAAAAAGAAGTTAAAGGTTTTTGAATCTCGTAGGCATCCAGCAGGATTTTAGTATGACGGGTATCTTCCGCAGCAATTAAATCAACGCTCTTGAGTGTCTCAAGCGCGCGCAAGGTGATATCTTTAAGGTTTCCGATGGGAGTGGAAACAATATAGAGCATGAGAGATTTTTATTCCACCGTGACAGATTTAGCCAGGTTGCGGGGCTGGTCCACATCACAGCCGCGTTTGACGGCAATAAAATACGCCAGCATCTGCAAAGGCAAGGCTACTAATAAGGGTGTGAGGATTTCAGGCACCTTGGGGATTTCGATCACATAATCCGCGTGATTTTTGATCTCCTGGTCGCCTCGGCTGGCAATGGCAATGATATTTCCCCGTCGGGCCCGGATTTCCTGCATATTCGATGACATTTTGTCATAGATATGTGATTTAGGATTGATACACACTACCGCCCTGTATTCATCAATCAAGGCAATAGGCCCATGCTTCATCTCTCCTGCAGCATACCCTTCTGCTGGGACATAGGAAATTTCTTTTAGTTTCAAAGCCCCTTCCAAGGCTGAGGGGTAATTGACATAGCGCCCTAAAAAAAGAAAGCAGCCAAAGTGAGAATTAGCCTCAGACACTTTTTTAGCATGGCGAAGGTCATTTAAAATTTCATGGCAAAGTGACGGGATCCTAGAGAGATCATGCACTAAATCTTTTGTTTCCTTCGCAGAAATGGCCCCTCGGACCTGGGCCAATTTAAAACCTAATAAATAAAACATCATCAGCTGCGCGGTGTAGGCCTTTGTTGAAGCCACACCGATTTCTGGGCCCGCATAGGTATACAAAACACCATCAGCTTCCCGAGCCAGCGATGAACCCACCACATTGCAAATGGCAATGATCTTCGCCCCCTTGGCTTTAGCTTCACGGGCTGCTGCTAAGGTATCCGCAGTTTCACCGGATTGGCTGACAGCCAAAAAAAGTGTGTTCTTGTCAATAATGGGGTTTCGATAACGAAATTCACTCGAGGTGTCAACTTCAACCGGCAGGCGTGCCAAGGATTCAATAATATATTTTCCAACCAAACCTGCATGATACGCTGTCCCGCAAGCCACGATGGTGACCTTGCGGCTGCGCCTTAAAACTTCATCAGATAAATTTAAACCCTCGAGATTCAACCTTTTATTCTTAAGGCGCAGGTTTAACATCTGCTCTAACACCTTGGGCTGCTCATGAATTTCCTTGAGCATAAAATGCGGGTACCCTTCCTTGCGGGCAGAGACCACATTAAAGGCCACGGTATCGATCTTGATCGCCGCTTTTTTACCATCAAAAGAAGAGAGCTCAACGCTATCTTTTTTAAGCACAGCCATCTGTCCGTCTTTTAAATAAATCACCTTGCGGGTAAAATCAATGATGGCTGGCACATCAGAGGCAATGTAATTTTCCTTGTCGCCAATGCCAATGATCAAGGGTGAGCCAATGCGCGCGGCAATCAAGGTCTCAGGATGATAATGACTTACGATGGCCAGTGCAAAGGTGCCTTTTAATTTAGCAATAGCCTGACGAACAGCTGCGGCAAAATCGCCTTTGTAAAAATGAGCAATGAGATGCGGGATCACCTCAGAGTCAGTGGCTGAGATAAACTTGCATCCTTTTTTCTTTAAAAATTCTTTAAGCTCTTGGTAATTTTCAATGATGCCATTATGGACCACGGCAAATCCGTGCTTGCCGTCCATGTGGGGATGAGCATTGATGTCAGAGGGAAGCCCGTGTGTCGCCCAACGGGTATGCGAAATGCCTGCATGGGCAAAGGGCACTTTTTGGCTATTGATTAATTCTTCAAGATTACGGATCTTGCCTTTGGATTTAAGGACAATCAGGCGGGAAGCATGATCGAGGAAACCAACACCGCTCGAGTCATAGCCGCGGTATTCGAGTTTTTTTAAACTCCCAAGCAAAATAGGAAGAGCGTCTTTGTTGCCGACATAGCCAACGATACCGCACATACAGAACCTGCTTATGAAGCTTTAATGTTAACCAACGTGATGACTTTATTGTATCCGTTTTTACGGCGGGTAAAGTAAACTTCGCCATCACATGCGGCTGTCAGCGAGCTGCGGCCGATCACATTAAGACCACGTTTCCATTGATCACCTTGGCGGGTCAAGATAGTACCTGATTTGACTTTTTGACCACCAGAGACCTTGATGCCTGCGGTTTCACAATAAAATTTACTTGAAATTCCACCTACACGACCACCCATAACCTACCCTTTCTTGATCCATGTCACCCCGGCGAAGGCCGGGGTCTTTATTCTATTGATGAAGATTCCGGTTTTCACCGGAATGACAAATAACTAAAAACTACAAGGGCCATAATATACACTAAAAGAACATTTTTGCAAAGAAAAAAATACCCTGGGGCCTAACTATTCTTACCTGCCAAAATGGGATCAATCTGGGCCTTGAAACTATCCAAATCCCGGGAATTAGTTTTTCGGCCATTAAGATAAAAAGTTGGCGTGCCACGCACATCCACATTCCCAGCCAACTGCATATCATTCTGGATCTGGGTCGCCCACTGGGCATCCTTATTTTTATAATCAGCCATTAATTTATTGTAATCAAGCCCAAGGCTTTTGGCATATTCCTTGATTTTGTCATCCGAGACATCCCCACCATTGGCCAACAAGGACTCCATCATGCCTTGGAATTTACCCTGTTCATTGGCAGCCATGGCCAGTTTAGCTGCAGGCATGGCATTGGGATGAAAAGGCAGAGGAAAATTCTTGATCACTACCCTCACCTTGCCAGGATAAGCAGCCAACACATCTTTAATCACTGGATAAAAACGCGCGCAAAAAGGACATTGGAAATCAGAGAATTCAGTGATGGTCACAGGTGCATTTTTATCACCGAGAACTGAAGAAATGCCAACAGGAAGATCATAGACCTTATTCATGTCTTCCGGTGGAGGCATCTGCGGCTGTGGAGCAGCATTGCCCATGGTATTAAGGCGATATTGGATTTGGGCCAGCTGACGCTCAACTTGCAATAAAGAACCTCCCTGAGCACCAGAACCCTGTGAGCTCGTCCGTTCAATATTCACCAGTTCGCGTTCAATGGAGGCCAGGCGTTCATACAAAGGTTTAACCGCATGTGTCACGGCATTATTGATCCCGATTAGAAGACCAACACCACCGACTAGGCCGACTAAAATCACCATCAGCAAAACAAAAGAACTATTTTTATTCTCCATAAATCCTCCATTGGTAAATGGTAATATTATAAGGCCACATGGCCATAGCGTTCAAGGATATATTTCATATCTGTCCATCGGCGATGAGCACCATAGACTGCAATGATCATGGTATTCATTCCCTGTGGCAGATAACCCACAAAGCAAGACTGGGCTTCAATGGTCCAGCCAGTTTTCCCAAAGACCTTGTGCCGCCAATGCGAGAATAAAATCTTGTTATGGGACTTGAGGAAGCAGCGACGCCCCTCCTTAGAATAGATTACCATATATTTGATGGTAATGGCTTGGCGAAAAAAATCAGATTTAAGGGCCTGGTTAAAAATCATGGCCATGTCAGCAGCCGTCGTGTACTGTGTGCCTGCTGACGGAAGTCCATGGGGATTGGCAAAATGGCTGTGGATGGCCCCAATTTGGCGGGCCTTGGCATTCATCATGTCCACAAATTTAGGCTCGGATCCGGCCACTGCCTCGGCTAAAACCACAGCCGCGTCATTAGCGGATTTTAAAAGCAATCCGTAAAGCAGGTCTCTGACCCGATAGCTTTCTCCTGCCCGCACGCCGAGCTTGGTCTGTGGCACCTCGGTGGCATGCTGGGAGACAGTCACATATTGGTCAAGGGAGAGATTTTCTAATACCAGAATGGCGGTCAGTATCTTGGTTGTAGACGCTGGAAAAACTTGCCGGTCTGCACCCCAGTCAAAGTAACGCTGATTGCTCGCCGGGTTCCAAAGTACCGCGGTATTAGCGGTGATGCGGTATGGCCCCCTATGCCTAAAGAACCTATAGGCATGAGCATTGTCGGGATTAATGAGGCTGCCCGCCAAAACAGCGACCAGCGCTATACGAAACAGTTTAAACATAGTCTGCAATATACTTTATGATTCACGGCGATACAATCATTAATTTATGTTTTAGTAACCTCCACACCCCCGGGAGGTGTGGAGGTTCACTTACTTTTGAAGTACGCTGTTTTGCGCGGCGAGATAAACGCACTCAACCGCCTGGGCCACGGCATCAGTCGGCATCAGCATGGTGCCTTCTGCCAAGTTTACCCTCCAACCCTTGTCCCCGTGGGCCACCACAATGCGGATATTCTGCGTTAAGGGCCCGTCGCAGGCAATCACATGAATGAGGGCCAATTTCTTTTTGGGATCATACAGGATTTCTTTAAATGACACCGCAATCCCATCCTGCGAATAGTCCTTGAAAGTAAACTGCTCCGGATTAAAAGATCCAAGTAAATAGCTTTGCACAGCTGCATCCTCCTTGACAGCGACAGATATATGCGTCTCTTTGATTAACAGAAGCTCATAGAATTCGCTTTGGCCGCCATCCACCCATTTTTTCTCAAACTTGGTACCATAGTTCGCAGTGATAATTTTGAAATCCGGCTTAAAACCAGTCCCTTCAATATTTTCCCTAGTCCATTCAATATAAGGACGATAATCAGTAACAATTTTTAACACCCCACCTTCAACCAAACGGCTGTTGACCAGCTTTAGAAATTCAGTCGTAAAAAGCCGATGCTTGATATCTGATTTTTTAGGCCACGGCGGTGGATAAAGGCAATGGACACGCGATATGGTGCGAGGTTTAAAATACCGCTCCAGGCCGGCGCGGGCATCCAACCTCATGACCCGCACATTCTCAAGGCCAGTACGGCTAAGTTTGCGCAAGGTGCGTTGAATACGCTCACAATATTGTTCAAAACCGACAAAATTGATTTGAGGATTTTGCTGGCTAATGGCGGCCAAATATTCCCCGTTACCAAAACCTATTTCCACCTCAAGAGGGCCATCAGTGGCGAAAATATTCTTCCAGTCGGTAGGACGATTGAAGCTGGCATGATTCACGAAAGCCGCAAGCGAGACATACAAAGGTTTTTTCATGTCTCAAATTTTAGGCTGCAGGGAATTAGCTAACGGCCAACCACGGCCAACCAGCTTGCCGTCTTTAAAAACCAGGGGCAGAAGCTCATCGTCGCTGACCACCCCGTCAGGTTGGCGGATAGATTCAATATAATATTCGATCTGGTAATCAGTGCCATTAATGGTTTGAGTTTTATAAGGATTAGGCACGGTCAGCGGTTTATAATCCGGCGGCTGTTCTTCATAACCAATCACCAAGGCAATGCCCATGATCTGATGGATTTGATCCAAGGTCATCCCTTCTTGAATGGCTTTAAATCCACTTTCGTTCAAGAGGATTTCCTGCTGAGTGGCCACTTGCATGGGATTGTACACTGGAGTTGACGCACATCCCGTTACAAAAAAACATGAAAGAATTGCTATAAAAAAACGCATAGCCCACATTATAATGCATTCAGGAGGATTTTTCTATGGATCTTTATTTTCTACGCCATGGTCTTGCAGGACAACATGGCGATCCAAAGTATAAGGATGACAGTTTACGCCCTTTGACCAAGGAGGGAAAACACAAGCTCATTGCCGCTGCTCAAGGCATGAAGCGGCTTCGTCTTAAATTTGATCTGGTCTTAACGAGCCCCTACCTGCGCGCCAAACAAACTGCAGAAATCATCGCAGAGGCCTATAAAATAAAATCACAAAAAATTGAATTAACTGACAATCTCCTGCCACCGGCAAGCGCCAAACAATTACTCGCAGAAATTCGCCATCGCTTTCCCAAAGCCCAGAAAATTCTCCTGGCGGGTCATGAGCCTCATATGACTGAGCTCATGAGCGAACTGTTGAAAAGCAACCGTCATTTAAATATTGATTTTAAAAAAGGCGGACTCGGGCTTTTGAGCATCGAGAAGGATCCCACCGATGGCACTCTTCAATGGCTCTTGACACCTGAGCAACTTTCTTACCTTGCCTCTTGAGGCATTTGCATGATCCAGAATTTTAATTTGGACAAGAGAATTTTGATTTCAGCATCTGGCAAAATCTGGGTCATCAAATGATTGTCCATGATGTCTTGAAATTGTTTATTGCGGCGACCGATGACGAGAATATCGCGGCCCCCAAACTTATAGCGTTCGCTCGCGGATATGGCCAATATAAAATTATCAGGATCAAATTTCCCGTCCACTGATGTGACTGAAAAAGACAGGAGCACATCACCTCTAATATCAAGAGGAATGGCCTGGTCAAGGCTAAATGAAACATCATGGGACTGGTCCCGCACAAAGGAAAGGGTGTCCTGGATATTGATGATATTATATTCAGGAAGGTCCTTAAGGGACGCGAATTTATGAAAGCTGGGATCAATCAGGAAAAGCTGCTTATTTAATTTATCGACAAGCAACAAAACAATATGATTAGATTGACCCGAGCTAAAAAAACCAGTTTCTCCCACCATGGCAAACTTTAAATCATAATCGTCGCTGATCAAGGGTTTAAGCTTCTCAAAGACAAAGGTGGCGAGCTCCGCACAAAGCCCAAAACGGTTATCATCCAAAAGGATATTGCCCTTGGCATCATATTCATGCACATTACGCAAGGTCCAAGAGCGCTGCTTGAAATCGATCCTTAAGGTGACATCAGGCCGGGCGATGACGGGGACACCGGAATATTGTAGAGGATCTATGATTTTGTGGACCTCTTCTTGGTAAGGAAGAAGCTTTGGTGTATCCGCGATTGATTGGTCTGCACTCAAGGTCAGCAAAAAAGCCGAAAACAACAACAGCAGGTATTTCATGTTTTTATTATGGGCCAAGCCTTAAGTTAACCCAAGACAAAAATAAAATATTTGCTCCCAGGCTTGTGTTTATGCTATAAATTAGCCCGTGCAGACACCTACCCCCATGATCAAACAATACCGTGATATCAAGGCCCGACATCAGGACGCCATCCTGTTTTTCCGTCTGGGCGATTTTTATGAAATGTTTTTTGAAGACGCCACCCAAGCCTCTTCTATCCTGGATTTGGTTTTGACCTCGCGCGGCACGGATACTGCGGGCAAGATCCCCATGTGTGGGGTGCCCTATCATTCCTCAGATAATTACATTGCTAAATTGATCAAGGCTGGCAAAAAAGTGGCCATCTGCGAACAGGTCGAAGACCCTGCCACCGCCCAAGGTATTGTCAAACGGGACGTGATCCGCATTATCTCTGCTGGGACCTATTTGGATGAGTCAATCGATTCCCGTTACCTTTTAGCCGTCTGTGCGGGAAAAGAAAAATCATCTCCCAAATTCGGCATTGCTTTTATTGACAATGCCGGTGGCACTATTTTTGCCAATGATTTTTTGATGCATGAGGCTATTGAACTTTTAGCTAAACTGCCCGTGTTTGAGTGCCTTTACCCTGAAGGACAAGAAGAAACGATCAAAGAATTATTTGCCCATCCTCTCATTAAGATGCGTAGCATCGCCCAGAGCCCTCAGGGTGATTGGGCATTTAATAACGAGATGGCCTATAAAAGCCTCTGTGCACATATGAATACCCATAGCCTTAAAGGCTTTGGTGTTGACGATCTTCTCCTGGCCCAAGGATCGGCCGGGGCCCTGCTGGAATATTTAAAGACCATGAATAAAACGAGTCTCAAACATATCAACAGGCTCTCTCTTTACGCGCAGGATGACCATGTTTTTATTTCTCCGGCTGCTCATTACGGCCTGGAGTTGGAATCCTTGCTTGAGACGATCGACCTGACACTGACGCCCATGGGCCGTCGGGCTTTCCGCTTCTGGCTTTATCATCCTTTAAAAAATGTCAGCAGCATCCAACTGCGCCAACAAGCGGCCTTGGGGCTTATGAACAATACAAAATTAGGCGAATGCCTCAAAAATATGCCTGATTTACAAAAAGCTCTCTCCAGGATTTCCTGCGGCTGTGGCAGCATCAAAGATATTTTACAACTGCGTCAGGGATTATTACGCGTGCCTTTGATTGCGGAAACCTTGAGCGGGGTTTCAAATCCCTTGCTTGAGGTCAAGGACCTTAAAGAATTACGCGAGGTGCTGACCAAAACCATTCATCCAGAAGTTCCGCTAGCCAAGCCTGAAGGCAAGATGATCCAAGCAGGTATTGATGCAGGGCTTGATGAGCTTAAAAATATTTTAGAAAACGGCCGCCAATGGCTGGCCCAGTACCAGGCTGAAGAAATCAAAAAGACTGGGATATCATCGCTGAAAGTGGGCTTTACCAATGTCTTTGGCTTTTACATTGAAATCAGCAAGACCCGGCAAAACAATGTCCCTGTTCACTATGTGCGCAAGCAGACCTTGGTCAATGGAGAGCGTTATATCACCCAAGAGCTTAAAGAATACGAAGAAAAATTCTTAACAGCCCAGGATAAAATTCTAGCCATCGAAAAACGCATTGTCTCTGAGATTGAAAAAACTATTCTCTCCGAGGTTGGCCAATTGCATGAGGTCTGCAGGGAACTCTCCCAGGTTGATTGCCTTTATAGTCTGGCGCAACTGTCGACTTGGCCCCACTATATTTTCCCTGAGGTCAACACATCGACCATTCTCGAGATCAAGGATGGCCGGCATCCTGTGGTTGAGCGCAGTGTGACTGATCATTTCATCGCCAATGATACCTTGCTTGATACCCATGAAAATCATTTGATTATCCTCACGGGCCCCAACATGGCCGGCAAATCGACCTACATCCGCCAAAGTGCCATTTTGGTCATCATGGCCCAGATGGGAGCCCCTATTCCAGCAGCATCAGCCAATATTGGTCTAGTCGATAAAATCTTCACACGCATCGGCGCCCATGATGATATTGCCAAAGGACAGAGTACTTTTATGGTGGAGATGACAGAAGCGGCCGATATTCTCAATAATTTGACCCCCCGCTCGCTTGTAATCCTGGATGAAATCGGCCGTGGCACCTCCACCTCCGACGGGTTGAGTCTTGCCTGGGCCCTGGCGGAACATATGCATCAACAGACGGTGCGAACACTTTTTGCCACTCATTTCCATGAACTGACCGCATTAAGCGAACAGTTTAAAGGGATCAAAAATTACAACGTGGCCGTGCGTGAATGGAAGGACAAGATCATCTTCATGCACAAGATTGTGCCTGGCGGGTCGGATGATTCCTATGGCATCTATGTAGCCAAACTTGCGGGCATCCCTGAAAGTGTCATCAAACGCTCAAAAGAAATTCTTTCTGAGTTGGAAATCGGCACCCCACACCCGTATTCAAAAGAAGAGAAACAATTGAATTTCTTTACACCCAAAGCTCCACAGGCTGATGAACTGCGTGCCGCACTGGAAGAAATTGACATCAACGCGCTTACTCCTTTAGAAGCGTTAAAAAAATTGGATGAGTTAAAGAAGAAATTAAAGTAGATGTCATTGCGAGGAACAAGCGAAGCGAGTGACGAAGCAATCTCATGACTGTGGAAAAACATGGGTACGTCTATCTATTAACCAATAAATCCAATACTGTCATTTATACAGGCGTCACTAGTGATTTAAAAAAACGCATCTGGGAGCATAAAAATCATCTGGTCAAAGGGTTTACAAGTAAATATAATCTAACAAACTTAGTTTACTTTGAGTGCTCGGATAATATTATGAGTGCTATTGAACGTGAGAAACAAATTAAAGCCGGTTCGCGTCAGGATAAAATTAATTTAATTAGCTCAACAAACCCTGGATATA
>Ga0206849_1016_pt1 | contig 36150 bp, 36 predicted proteins | sample Alteio_BWOrgCont_15_FD_152892 | JGI IMG/M metagenome (GOLD analysis project Ga0206849, IMG submission 152892) | Enriched cells from forest soil in Barre Woods Harvard Forest LTER site, Petersham, Massachusetts, United States -... | ecosystem: Environmental > Terrestrial > Soil > Temperate forest >...
ATAATCTTTATGATACCTAACGCCTTCATACAATCCATATGGCCCTGGTTTGGGTGTTGTTTTAGGAATCTCGCTCTGTTTTTTATCTCTTTTTTGCTCAGCTGTTTGCTTAGGTTTTTTTGTGTCTTTATTCTTGGCGCATTGATGAGCAATATGATTAAGCGTTGTTGAAGAATTATCAAAATCATCTTCGTAGTCTTCAAAAAGTTCAGTGTCCGAAAGAGGAGTTTTTAGTTGTGGCAAGCATTGATTTTTATGATTGTGCTGAGCAGTGGATGGTGGAGGGCAGATTGACTGCAGCGGCACACCAGGATTTTCTCGATGACATAATCGATATACATCGGGTGGTGTAAGAGATCCATAATCATGACCACAGGACAAAGGGTCGGGGTTATTATCGATCGTAGAAGTTCCACAGCTTCCTGAATTGGCAACTGCACACTCTTTGATTTTTTTCTTGGAAGAATGACCAAAAAATTCACTGACCGCTCTGCCCAAAGTATAGGTTGCACCTGCAAGAGCTGCTCCGGTGCTGACGCAATAGAAGAAAGAGCTGGCAGCGGCACTCATGCCAACGCCCAGCGATCCAGGAGCAACGAGTATAAGACCAGCAGCAATGGGTGCAACATTATGAACGACGATGCCATACTGAGTTACAGCAAATGTGTGAGGGGCATAACATGAAAGAGCGGCCAATATTGTGGGCGTGTTGAGTGTTTGGATGGCGGTAATTGCTACGAATTTATTGTCAATAGTGAGGAGTAGATCTCCTGTGCTCAAATCAGAAGCCTTTGTCCATTGTTGGTGTGTTGGAGAATAGAAAAGCTGATCCGGTCCGCAGGTTATAACAACAGTGTTGATGGTTATTTGGACAATGGTTGAGCTTGGCAGACGTAGAATTTGTTTAACCGACGAATAGGAGTTAATGTAGCCTGGTTGCGGACTGGCGATGACATCTGCAATTTTGAGTGTGCCGATGGGCACAAGAGAGTAGAGCCGGGGTGTTACGATCAATGTTTGTGGATCAAAACCTTCGATACATAGAAGGGGTAGGCTCCATATGAGAAGCAGAATGAGAATTTTTTTCATGATTTGCTCCTGAATGCAAAGTGTGCCTACAAAGATTTCAGCGATCTTAAAACAAGAATTTTCTTTTGGCAAATGTTATGAATTGTGTGGTTAAGTATGCTGTTTATTGAGCTGTGTGTTCTGATATATACTCAAAAATATTAACAAACAATTATTGTGCGCTTATAAAGAAAATTATGAAAAATATTTTTAGCATAATTATTTTATCAGTCGTGCTGGCTGCTGTCTCCTTATCGATAGCGGGATTGAGTGCTGATGTTGCGTCGGTAAATTTTTACGAGACTTTCAAAAATGCGTCTTCAGAAGATCAGAAATTGTTTGCTGAATTGCTCAAAAGGCAAAAGCATTTTGTGTATTCAGAATCTGTTTTGAAGGGCCTCCTCGGTCAATGTTTGACGATAGATGATTGCAACTTCGACAGCAATGGCATGTAGTTTTGTTAATTAATGAAAGCAAAATTTGGTATTTTATATTTTTTGATTAAGATTAGCTTGATATTATTTTCCACCATGAAACTATTTAGAGAATATTGTGATCTTTCAGATAATTTTTAAGAAGAAAAATGCATTAAGATTGGTAGTTATTGTAACTGTTGTATTGGCAGTTCAGTGTCAGGCAATGGAACGTGACGGCTTTCAAGGATTATCTTCCATAGTTTGTACAAAACCTGAATATTCTTTTGGTAATCCAGCTGTAGATAGCATTGCTAATGCTGAAGACAAGAAAAGTGTTCATACATTTGGTCAAATGGTTGCGTGGAAGAATAATTATTTATTGATTTCAAGCCCCTTGATGAACGTCAAGGGAAATAGGGGACGGCTAACTGTGCTTAATACGAAGACAAGAGAAATTGTCTGGAGCATAAAGGGAACTTTTTATAATATTTCTTTTTGTAGCCAAGGGTTAGAGTTTGCTGCAATTATTACAGATCAGCAGGATAATATGTATGAGTCGCATGTGTACGCCATAAAAAGCAGACAAAAAACTATGAGTCATCACAATCAGGAATATTGGGTCTCTTGCTTGTTAGAATGGATTTCTCGGGATGAAATTATTATTTGCAGCGGTGAAAAAATGTATAAAATGAATTTGAAAACTGCGGCTATGAGTGACTTTCTTATGTCCAAGGATTGTTATGGCTACCCAAGATGTGTGGCAATTAGGAACGGTGGCATTGCGGAAATGACAATAGGAGGTAAGGATGAGATAAAAATAGTAGATAGCGTAACAGGAGTGGTTAAAAAAGCTAGCCCCCCCCTCGGAAAATTAGTTTGTAGTTTGAGTTGGAATAGTGATGGAGAAAAGCTCCTTGCGTGCGTTAATTCTTCTTACATAGATGAAATTGGATCTCTATGGGTCTACTCTTTAGATAATCTTGACGAGCCAATTTTGAAGTTGAGAAATAGAAGTGTGAGAGCCAAGTGGCTGGATAATGACCGCATAGTAACAACTGATGGTACAAGAATATACATACAGAAAGATGATGATACAATAGAAAAAATTTTTCAAAAAATTGGTGAGAATTCTGATGCTATCAATGATTGTGATTTTATTAATGATATATGCATAAATTCCGAGGGCACTAAAATTGCCTCTGCAACTAAAAATTCAGTAGATATTTGGCCCATTGATGATGAAAAATTGACAGAAAAATAACCGAATTAGTAGGGATTTTTCATGTAATTGGTCATAGGAATTATTTATGGGAAGAGTCGCTTATTGTGCAAATCTATCATTATGGATCATCCTGTATGAAGGGACTTTAATATGATTTGTTCATTAGCTTTAATAATTTTTTGTAGAGTCACAATGTTGTGCTTCCATGTAAATATATTTTTTTTTGATACTCTGAGAGTTATATAGGGTTTATAATTTTTATAAAAGATGTATAAGAAGCACAATCTTCAGTGGCTTTAGGTTGATTAAATAACCAGGGATATGTTGGGGCGACTTCTAGAAATATTTTTTTGTTATGCGTATAAAGCCATGTATTACTTTCGCATGCGACGCTTAATATTAAATATTTTTTTATAGAAAAACGTTTTTCGCATGCAGAGGAGCACTGAGAATGTTTTTTGCAGGTATAAAATGCATCATTCCATAGTAACCCTAGACTGCTTTTTATTGATTTTCGTAATTCTTTTTTTCCATTGAGTATATTACTTAAATGGAGTGACAAGTCATCTAGGCACAGGAAGGCAAAATTATTTTTAAAAAGAGATAGGATTGAGCCCGGAGAAATTAGATTAATATCTAGGCAATTATCTCCAGTCAGCTTAAGCAGAGGAACGTTAGCTTGTAGGGTAATCCAATGGGTTTTATTAATTGGTAAAATAAGCTTATTAGTTTTCATTGTTAATTTTTCCTGTGGGTGTAAGCATGTTGTTTTTTTCTAAGACTCTTCTTATTTCTTCTAATAATGTTTCTTCTTCAACAACAAATCCGTACATAGAAGAGGTAGGCTCCTATGAGAAGCAGAATGAGAAGCTTTTTCATGATTTGCTCCTGAATGCAAAGCGTGCCTGCAAAGATTTCAGCGATCTTAAAACAAGAATTTTCTTTTGGCAAATGTTATAAATTTTGCGATCAGTGTATGCTGCCAATTCTGCGCATTATCCCCCTTATCATCCTTATTTTTTTAGGGTACACTAATGGAAATAATAAGAGGGGTTTAGCTTATTTTTGGTATTTTAAATTTTTTAAAAGGGTCATTATTTATTTTATGGAGGAATTCTTATAGCGTAGACAATTGCGTTAAAAGGGGATAGTGAGAGAAAGCACACGGCTGGCCACTGCGCTTTTTTTGTGTATGTGTACGGGGAAAAAATAGATAAGCTCTCTCCTGGTTTAGGAATAAGTATGAAACGTAGTGTATTTTTTTTAATAGTAATGAGTGGTTCAATGAGTTTGGCGATGAATTTAGACCTTTCAAGGGAAGAAAAAGCGGCATGGGTGAGCACCCATTCACCACTAGTCGGTCAAGAAGTTAGCGCCACTTTTGAGTGCAAGGTGTGTAAGTCCTATTATTCACCCGATTTACCGTTTGGTTTTTTTAAGTTTTCGACTAATCATGACTTGTATAATCATATTAGCAGTGAAGAGCATGCGAATATTAGCAAGACCAATAAGAGTCTTAAAAATAAAAATGATGAATATGTAAAAGAGTATAAGAAATCGCGCGTCTACTATAATCTGTTAACAGCGCCTTCGAAGAGGGAATTTAAAAAATGGAAGAAAAAATATAAAGGCCTTCAGCAATTAAAACGAGAATTCAATAAAAAAAGATAAGAAGAAAAAGGATGTGTCAAAAATTGTTTGATTACTATTTTTACCTTCTTTTAAGGGTTAATTAAAAAGGACATTCTTTCGACGTAACTGTATCTTTTAATACAGAAAATTGTTATAAAGAAACCTGCAGGGTTAAAGACTTAGGATATAACACTTACATAACTACTATGAAAACTGCTAATATTTTTAGAACAGTAGGTTTTTATTGTATTTCGATAGGAGTGGTGCTGCTTGCAGCGCCACCCCTTCTGCTGCTTATTCTTCTTCCGGAGCGATGGCGTTATAATAAGATTTTTCTCTTTTGTTTGCATTTTTTATACAGAGGAATAACAGGGGCATTATTGATTCCGCTTACCGTTATCTATGAAGACATTATTCCTTGTCAGCCCCTCCTTATTGTTGCGAATCATCAATCTGTTTTTGATATTCCTCTGATAGGAACTATTCTTCCCCTCTATCCTCATATGTGGCTTTACAAGTATGAGCTTGATGCTATTCCTATCTTAAGTTTTTTTATTCGTCGAATGGGAATTGCTATAGGGCGTTCATCGTCCATGGATGGGATGCGTGCATTATCTTGTACCCTGAAGAAAATGAAAGCTACTTCGTGCCAGATAATTATATTTCCCGAAGGAGGAAGATTTACTGATGGCATCCTACATGAATTTTTTGCTGGTTTTGCTCTTTTAGCCTTAAAAACAGGACATCCTGTAGTGCCAATTTATTTGGAAAATGTTGGCCAAGTCTGCCCTCCTGGTTCTTTTTTTGTTCGCTATGCGCCAGTGCGCATAGTAGTCGGATCTCGGTTGAACATGCAGCCGCAAGAAAATATGCAAGAATTTTCAGAACGAGTCAGGCACTGGTTTATTGAGCATGAGGAGAAGAAACGATATGTTCGCTGATTTAGTTTTTTTGTATCCCCGTGTGGGATTGATTGTAGGAGGAATTCTTCTGCTTGGGGCCTTCTATCGATTTTGGTTTTATAAACCTCTTCGTTATAATTATCCTCTTACCTCATTTTTAGCTCAGTATAATCAATCAGCTTCAAAAGTGCCTCAATATTTAATCTTCTTTATTCGATTTTTTGCACTCTGCCTTTTGGTTTTGTTAACGGCAGGGCTGCGAAGGGTTGATCGAAAATCACAAATTCGGATGCAGGGAATTGATATTATGTTGCTCCTGGATGTCTCGGGAAGCATGCAGGCTTTTGATGATATTAATAATCCGTGCATGCGTATTGATGCAGCGAAAAAAGAGGCAATTCGATTCATTGAGGGAAGAAATAATGATCAACTGGGGCTAGTGCTTTTTGGAAAACATGCTGTGTCTCGTTGTCCCTTGACAATTGATAAAAATATTCTTATTCAGATTATTAAAGAATTGTCTCTGGGAGTTATTGATCCTGAGGGAACGATGCTTGCTCAGGGGATGCTTATAGCGGCCAATCGACTCAAGAATTCTACGACAGCCACTAAGATTATGATTGTGCTAACTGATGGTTATCCTACGCCAGGTGATATACCTATTGAAGAGGTTATGTTGGTTATTAAAAAATTGGGAATTAAGGTTTATACTATTGGCATAGGGAGTCAAGAAGGAGCTTATATTCATCATCCATTGGTTGGCATTGTCCCTGTGCAAACACCGCTAAATCAGGAATTGTTGCAGGCTATTGCTACCCAAAGTGGAGGAGCGTCTTTTTTGGCAAGTAATCCTGATGAATTACGGGAAGTATATAAAGCTATTGATGCTCTAGAAAAAACAGATCGTGATGTGCCTATTTTTACTTCTTATGTGGATTTTTTTAAGGAGTTAACGCTGGCAGCATTGTGTTTGCTGAGTTTTGAGTGGCTTTTAACTACGTTGGTATGGTTTGTTATATGAATTTGTTTGATATCACGTATGCAGAATACAATAATTATGTTTTTTTTCCTCTGCTGTTTTTTATAGCGGTGCTCACTGGGTGCCAACTCTACAAGAAAATGAGGATACGGCAGGCGCTAAGTGCTCCGTCTCAGTATAAAAAATTATTTATAGGATATGTGGCATGGCGCACTATAGCGCGCCCCATCTTGTTATTGTTGGGACTTATTTGTTTAGGATTCGTTTTAGTGCGGCCTCAATGGGGACAAGAGGAACAAAAAATTGAGCACCGAGGGCGACATCTTTTTATTGCCCTAGACGTGTCAAAGAGTATGCTTGCAGCGGATCTACGTCCTTCGCGGTTGGAGGCGGCTAAAAACAAGATTCGTGAATTAGTGAAGCTATTAAGATCTGACATGATAGGCCTTATTTTGTTTTCGGGAGAGGCTTTTGTGCATTGTCCCTTAACAACTGATGAACGAGCATTTTCAATGTTTTTGGATCATGTGGATGCTCAGATAATCTCCTCGGGAACCACTGCTCTTGATGCGGCAATAAAAAAAGCAATTACCTCATTTAACGCTTCAGGGGCTCCAACAAAATTATTAATTGTTTTTACTGATGGCGAAGATTTTTCTAGTAATTTGCTCTCCATTAAAGAACAGGCGCAACAGGAAAAACTTACTATTTTTACGACTGGTATAGGTACGCCTCAAGGTGCTCCAATCCCTTTGTTTGATCAGCAGGGAATCATTGTCGATCATCAAAAAGATGAAGATGGTAGCGTGGTTATTTCCCGTTTGAATGAGGGAATGCTTCGTGCGTTAGCGGTGGATTGCGGAGGAATTTATGTAGCATCTACGCCGGATAATCAAGATATGAAAACTATAGCTTATCAGGTAGAATCTTTTGAAAAAGAGGCCTTGGGAAGTCAGGTTGCCTCTCATCAAAAAGATCGTTATCATTATTGGGCTTTTGGTGCCTTTATCTGTTTTTTACTAGAATGGATTCTATGAATCGACAGCGTATATTTGTTGTTTTATGTTTATGTGGATGGATTATTCCTCTTTTTTCTTGGTTTAATCAGTTGCGTACGGATTTTGCTTTGGAGAAAAAAGAATATGATAAGGCTCATGCTTTAATTACTCAATCGCTTATTGATAATCCAGGTAAAATAAGTGCGCTCTATAATGCCGGTCAGTTGGCGTATGAAAAAGATGATTTTGAAGTTGCACATGCCTATTTTGAAGCTGCTGCTCAACAGGAAGATGGACCAATGCCACTTCATCTTCAGGCATGGTATCAAGCGGGAAATAGTAGCGTTCAACAAAAAAAATGGCAACAGGCACTTGTTGAATTTAAAAATGTTTTAAAAATTGATCCCACTCATGAACACGCAAAAAAAATGATAGAGCAATTGGAAAAGTTAATGGCTGAAAAAGAAAAAGAGAAGGAAGATCAGAAATCCAAATCCCAAGAAAGCGACAAGGAATCTGCTCAAGATGGTCAAGATCAAGAATCCGGCCAATCCGATAAGGACCAAGAATCTCAAACGGGGGCTATGGATCAAAAGCATGATCAAACTCCGCGCAGTAGAGATGAAAAGGAGAGGACGGGTGATGAAAAAAATGATCAAAAAGATCGTAAAGATAGTGAACAAAATCATATGAATAAAGATACCTCAAAAAATACTAAAAAACAACCTGCAGGGAACTCTTCATCTTCTGCGCACAAGGAAGAAAGCGGCGCCAAGAATGATCAAAGTTCTGATGCAGCGTCAGCTCCCGGCTCTGGTGTTGATTCTCACCCCCAAAATACTCCTCAAGGTCTTGATAAGGAAGCAGAGAATAAACCTAAAGATCGGCAGGAGATGCTGTTGCAGTTGGCCGAAGGTGCTGACGGTCAAGCCACAAAAGCACTTATGATGCAGCAAGTAATGCATCAAGAGAAAGGTAGTTATGGACAGAAAAATTGGTAAACTACTCTGGTTTGTTGTAGTAGTGGGTAGTAATTTGATAAATGCTGAGCCAACGTTGGAGTTGTCTTTGACGACGTTGCAGGGCGCTCCCATGCAGGGTAAAAGATTAGGTGCTGGTGTTCCCTACTTATTGGAGATTGTGGGACATGATATGGCATCCTTGCCTCCTATTGAAATTGCGGGCCTTAATAATTGGCATTATGAGCCGCGTGGAACTTATAAAACTATTACTACGGTGAATGGGCGGACGCAGCGTTCTGTGCAATCTACCTACTACATAAGATCTGATCAGCCGGGAGAATATGTGATTGGACCAGCGCGGTGTATGACATCGCAGGGTCTTGTGACGTCTGCTGAATTGAGGGTTGTAGTAGGATCTACGGGATACGCAACAAATAGTTCGGATAAAACGGACCCCGTTTTTCTTGAATTAGCCGTAGATGAGGACGAGATTTTTATTGGACAGCCAATAAAAATTACAGTGACGCTGTATTGTCGTGCAGATATAAATTTGGCAGAATGTACGGCTCCTTCTATTGCAAGTCCTTTGCTGGAAGGGCATAGTTTTGGTCAACCAATCCAAGGAGTGCGTACGATCAAAAATGTTTCTTATCACTATGGCCAATGGGAAATTAGTTGTATTCCTCAAGATGTAGGTTCCCTTACTATTCCCTCCGCTACCCTATCTTGTTTAGTGTATAATTCACGTTCACCGCAGGGGATTATTGGCGGAGCACTTCGTCATTTTGGTTTGGGGGGGACAAAACAACATCAATTAGCTTCCAATGCTGTCAGAGTGAGTGTGCAACCTTTGCCGCCCGGTCCTTGTGCAGTTGATGCTCTAGGAGTTTTTACTGATTTTAAAATGCATGCGAGTCATCAGAAAGCAAAAGAGGGTGAAGGAATTATCCTTACTTTAACCTTAGAGGGAAAGGGTAACCCTGATCAGATTAAAAATCTTAAACTTAGCATGCCTGATCAGCTTAATTTTTATCCTTCAAAAATAGTCCTTGATGATAACAAAGAAGGTTGTTATAAGAAATCTTTTGAGTATGTTGTGCAAGGATCAAAACCGGGAACCTGGACCATCCCTCCCCAAGAATTTATTTTTTTTGATACGTTTAAAAAAGTGTATTCAAGTCTTGTTACCGATCCCCTTTCAATTGTTATAGATCCTCTTTATCCATCTAGTCAGCCTCCAGCCGTGATTCCCTCACTTTATACGCGAATGTCAGATGGTGATTTAGGGGGCAAATTAGCTCTTAATAGCGTGGGTCCCTGGCTGAAACAGCCCTCACCACAGCTTTCATGGGCTTTATTTTATTGTTTATTTTTTCTTCCTTTGCTGTTGTTAATGAAAAATATGGCTCAACGCCTTTATGGGTACTGCTACAATTTTTCCTGGATGCGCAGAAAGCGAGCGGTTAGCCGTGCTCAGCGAGGTTTGCAGCGGTATTTGCAAACTCAAGACATTAGTATACTTGATGAAACATTTAAAATTTTTATTACCGATATTACTCAGGCTACTCAACCCGTTGCCACGATAAATTGTATGAAAAAATTTGGAACTCGGGTAGGTTTAAATAATCAGGAATTGGATGCTTGGTCTACTTTTGTTGATGAAATTGCTGCCTGTCGCTATGCATCGGAAGATCGATCTTCCGATAAGTATCAATCATTGTTTAAATGTGGTCATCTTTGGATTAGCAAGTTTCAGGAAATAAAATGAAATTGAATTATATATATGTTTTTTTAATACTTTTTTTTGTTAATTTTTTGAGAGCAAAAAATTGTGAGGAACTTTTTTGGAACGCTAAAAACCAGTATGCGCAGGGGGATATTCAAGGTGCATTGGCTTCTTATGAAAAAATTGAGCCTAAGGGATGGGGGGTTTGGTATAATATTGGTGTATGTTGGTACGAATTACATGAGCCTCTCCAGGCATTAGTGGCATGGCACAAGGCTTATCAAGAAGGGGGATGGCGTGACAAAAACCTAAAAGAACGCCGAGAAGTAGTAGAAAAAGAATTAGGCCTTAAAAACTATTCCTCTAGAATGCAGCAGTTACAAATGGCATTAGCTACCAGTTCACCCTTATTTTTCCAGTTAATGCTTCTTATTTTATGGTGGCTTACGCTGTTTTTCTATAGAAAATGGGGGACGTGCTGGTGGACACTAGCGAGCTTAACGGGAGTAATAAGTAGCTTTTCTTTGTTAGGAGGAATGATGGTATTAAAACAGAGAAAAATAGCGATTATAGCTCATCCTCAAGCTGTCTATGCAGGCATGCATAATGAATTCACTTCCTTGGGGGAACTAGTCCCTGGTGATGAAGTACGTTTATTGGTTACTCAGAATAATTGGGCAAAGGTACAGCATAGCGCTATGACAGGCTGGGTTCCTGCGCAAAGTTTGATCGAGGTTTAGGAGAAGAGAGCATAATGCAATCGGGAAAATTTAGTGCGCTTCTCTATTGGGTAGGAGTTATTTTAATGTCCCTCGTAATGGTGATACTGATAGGAGAATGGCAGCTTTTTCGTTATCATAAAGAACGTATGATTGCATTAAAGCAGGAATATCAACTTTATTTGACTGAGTTGCAACGTAATTATGGTTTCCAGGAAGAAGATGATGAGGATGATCCGACACCTTTTAATGTAGTTAATCGAGAATTTAATTATTTAAAGGATTCAGCTCTTACTTTTGCGCGAGATCATAATTTAGCAGATGCAGTCCAAGCAATTTATGGCCCGATGCCCCATAGTTCTCTGTATCTTCATACGGTGTTAAATCCACAAAAAGCAGGTTATAGTATTAAAAAAAATCATAATCTGTTACATTCCTCTTCACCTTCAGCTAAAAAAATAATTGATTTTTTTGTTGAGTGGCCGTTGCATTCGGATGCTTTTTGGTTAAGTTCTTGTTATGGTCCTCGCCGTAAACGGGATGGCGCATGGGGATTTCATCATGGGATTGATATGGCTGCTTTAAAAGGAACGCCAGTGTATGCAGCTGCGGCTGGCATGGTAACAGAGGCTGCCTACTCACCGAGGGGTTATGGTAAATATATTAAAATTAAGCATAATAAAAAATATGAGACACGCTATGCACATTTAGATACTTTAGGTGTTAAGGCTGGGCAGCATGTTCGCCAAGGAACGTTAATTGGCCGTGTCGGTGCAACTGGTCTAGTACGAGGTAAAAATGCATCACATTTGCATTTTGAAGTGCTGCTTTTTGGCAAACATATAAATCCGCTTTATATTCTTAGTTAGATATCTTTTTAATTATTGGAGTTTTATGAACGAAATAAGAAAATTTTGGCGATGGATGAGAAAACCTAAGCAATCAAAAATTGCGCAACTGATAGAAACTATAGTTGTGGTGGTTCCGATAGCTTTTATTATTAGGACCTATTTTTATGGTCTCTACCAAGTTCCAACGGGATCTATGGAAACGACTATGCTGGTTGGTGAGCGATTTTTTGCGGACAAATTTACTGTGCTATTCAGGGACTTGAAACATGGAGATATTATTACTTTTAATGATCCTTCCTACGCTTACTCAGATAATACGTTAGTGAATCTTTGGCAGCGTTATGTATGGGGTCCTTCAAATTGGACTAAGCGTGTTATTGGTATTCCCGGGGATCATATTCAGGGAAAAATTGAAGATGGCAAGCCTGTAGTGTATCGTAATGGACAAAAACTGGAAGAGCCCTACCTTAATAAATTTTCTCTTATAGGCGTTTTTGATGAGCAGGTAACAGCCCCAAATCCTCCCTGGCATTATCGTTCATATGATCCTGCTTATTCGTATACTGAACAGCCGTTTTATCATATGACTGCTGAATCTGTTATGTTAGCTAAGAAAATTATGGAGCGTTATAATTTTGAGTGGGAAAAAATTGCGGGAACTCCCGCTATTGAGCAGGGACGTAATGGTGATATTTATGATATTAAGTTAGGAAGTAATCAATATTGGGCCATGGGAGATAATCGATTGGGTAGTTTTGATTCTCGTTTTTGGGCAGTAGGGGGTAAACCGCTTGATGGAAAACTCATTCATGGAAAAATCGTTTTTCGAATTTGGTCAATGGATAGTACTGAATCATGGTGGATTATTGATCTTTTAAAGCATCCGATCGATTTTTGGAAAAAAATTCGTTGGAATCGTTGCTTACAAGTAGTTTATTAATAGTAGAGTAGGATAAAAGAGTTGAAAAAACTGATTGTGCATTTTAACCTCTTAAAGAAGGGAGAGTCGATGGATTACTGTATTAAAAAAACTATTTCACTGGTGCTGCTAGTGTTAGTGCTGGGGGGATTGCCGGGGTGTTTTGATCATGCAAAGGAAAATCAAAAGGAGAGCGCCGATAATGCCAATGCTGGTAAAGTGCAATCGGTTCCTTTTGCGCTTGTCAATATTCTGGATAAAGGGATATATGATACATGTCATATCAAGGGTTCAATTAATGTTCCTTATGAAGATTTGAAGGATTATGCGGAACATAATTGGGATAAAGATATGACAAAAATTGTTGTATATTGTGCTAACTATCGTTGTGCTGCCAGTATTGAAGCAGCACAGCTATTAGTTAAGGATCTTGGTTTTAAAAAGGAGAATGTATGGGCATATGAGGGGGGTGCTGCTTCAGCTCGTCATGATGGTTTAGCTATGGAGGGAACAGATTGTAAGACTCCAGCTTACTTAAATGATGTACCACAGGTGGAGAATAAAGCGAGTGAGCAGGAAGGAATTCAGCTAATTTCGAGCGATAATTTAAAAGAAATGCTTGAGAAATTTGCGCATCGTCCTTAAGAATGGTATCTTTAAGACTGTTTTGGCGGCATAGCCAAGTGGTAAGGCGTGGGTCTGCAAAACCCTGATCCCCGGTTCGAATCCGGGTGCCGCCTCCAAAACAATGTTCACTCGGTGAACAAAATTTTTTTTTGCCGAGGTGGCGGAATAGGTAGACGCAAAGGACTTAAAATCCTTCGGGATTACATCTCGTGCCGGTTCGAGTCCGGCTCTCGGCACCATTTTGATTAAGCGATTGAGTTTGTTGATAAAATTAGTGTTATTTTTGCTTTTATTTAGAGGTATAGAACTGTGAAAATCAAAGGAAAATCTATGAACAAGGTGATGCTTGTGGAGCGCCTTGCAGATATGACAGATGAGCAAAAAACCGTTTGTAAGCGAATTATTGAAGCCTTTATTGAACTCGTGGGGCAAGAGCTTAAAGCTGGGCGAGAAATCGCTCTTACAGGATTTGGTACGTTTACTGTTTCTAAAAGAAAAGCGCGCACCGGTATTAATCCTATAACAAAAAAGAAGATGTCCATTAGTGCAAAAATTGTTCCTAAATTTAGAGCAGGTAGAGTGCTTAAAGATATTGTTGGCCACTAAGCGTGCTTACAGATTTTTATCTACTAAGAGGAGCTTAAAAAGCTCCTCTTTTTTATGCCTGAGTATCAAGATTGAGAGTTTCCAAAAATGGTCTGTGCTCCGAGCTGTATCGCGAGTAACAAAGGGCTTGATTTATTACTTGAAAAAAACAAACAACTTTGTTATTTTTTGGTTAACTACATGTTAGCTTTATGTCTGATGCTAACAACCGTCCCATTACTTGATAAGGATATCTTATGAACGTTAATCCAGCTCTTTCTTGGCAACAACAAGCTCAACTATGGTGGGATGATTTGTTACTGCGTCTTGATTTTAAGTCTGTTGATCTGATGCGTCTAGCGCTGTATGGGGGAGTCTCTTTTATTATTGGTTTTTTAATTAAAAGATATTTTCGCTCTCTGTTTATTGGTATTTTGCTGAGTCTTGTCCTTATAGGTTTTTTACATTATACCCAAATTATAACGCTTGATTTTGCGAAACTGAATGCTTTGCTAGGTTTATCGGCAGATCGCTCTCTTGAATCTTATCTACACTTGGCAACGAGCTGGGTAAAAGATAATGTTGTTTTAGCCCTCAGTATTTTTATAGGATTTATTATCGGGTATAAAGCCGCTTAAATAGATTATGAAAATATAAAAGCGCCGTATAGGCTCCAGGAGAGAGTGTATGACAAAATCAAAAACTTTTGTTCACCATCTTTGTGACTCCTTGCGTCTGCATGGGGCAATTACTGCAGAACAACATAAAAGTATGGTAGAGGAGTTTTCAGATCAGGCGCGTCTTGATTTTGAGAATTTTCTTGTAACAGAAGGATTAGTATCTCGCGCTAAGTTATTGGAATCGCTCAGTTATGTCTATAAGGTTCCCAGTTTTGATACGGTTGGGTATTTTTTTGATCATTATTTGGTAACGCGTTTTGATAAGGAATTTTTGGGCCGAAAAAATATTATACCATTATCCGTTGATGATGACGCTGTTCTTATTATGATTGCAGCAGTTCCGGATGATCCTACTTTGGCTGAAGAGATAATGACCTATGTCTCATGGGAACCTACTTTTATGGTGGGCATGTATCAAGATATTCAAGATGCGATTGATGAGTATTATGATGAGTCGCTGACCATATATCCACCTGACGAAGAGCTTCCTGATGAAGAACGTGAAGAACGTGTGCTCGAAGAGGGGAACGATATAGATAGAATCGCCAAATCTTCGAATCAAGAATAAAGAGAGGCGTATGGGGGACTATGGCAAAGAGCACTCAATAATAAAAATCATAGAACAGCTTTTGCATAATGCAATAGTGCAGGGAGCATCTGATATTCATGGGGAACCGCAAGCTCATCAGCTTCGTCTACGGTTTCGTATAGATGGTGTTCTTTATGATCAATCGCCACTTGATGAATTATTTATTCATAATTTTATATCTAGAATAAAAATTTTAGCTCATCTTAATATTGCTGAAAAACGTATTCCTCAGGATGGGCGTTTTACTTTTTCTGTAGATAATCATGCAATTGATATTCGTGTTTCTACTTTTCCTTCAGTCTTTGGAGAAAAGATTGTGCTGCGTCTTTTGAATCGCTCAGCGCAAATGATAGATCTCAATTATCTGGGGTTTGAAGAAAGTATGCTCGAGCATTTTAAATCATTGCTAAAACGCTCGTCAGGATTTTTTTTAGTAACTGGCCCGACAGGATCGGGAAAAACTACCACCTTATATGCTGCTTTGCGTGATCTTAATAGTGTAGAAAAGCATATTATTACTCTAGAAGATCCAGTTGAGTATACCGTTGAAGGTCTTACTCAAGGACATATTCATCCTGATGCAGGGTTTACTTTTGAAAAAGGTATTAGAGCATTGCTTCGTCAAGATCCTGATATTGTTATGATTGGAGAAATTCGAGATAAGCAAACAGCGCAAATCGCTATTGAAGCTGCTTTAACCGGACATTTAGTTTTGAGTACTCTGCACACCAATGATGCTGTTTCAGCATTAGTACGTCTTATTGATATGGGCATAGAGCCCTTTTTGCTTAATGCGGCACTTAGCGGAGTTCTTGCTCAGCGCTTAGTGCGTCGATTATGTCAACAATGTAGATATCCGATTGCCTTAAACGATGCAGAATATAATCAAGCTGAACGATTAAAAATAGGTGCTCAAAAATTATTTAAGAGTCTTGGTTGTGTGGATTGTTCGGGCAGAGGAATGAAGGGTCGGATGGGTATCTTTGAACTTCTTGAGCCGTCAGATCGGTTGAAGCAGTTGGTTATTGATCGAGTGCCTCATCATGAGCTGGTTAATCAAGCGCGTAAAGATGGATTGCAAACTTTAATGGTTGATGGAATCAGCAAAGCAGAACAGGGTCTTGTTAATTTGGGTGAATTGGTGCGTGTTCTTTTTTAAATTCTTTCTCAAAAACTTTCAAATTATTATTTTTTAGATAAAATCAGTTTAGCTGAGTTAAAAGTTTTTATAGCAATCGTATTCTTTATAAATATTTTGTGTGTAATAATATAAGATGTATGAGATATTATGACGTGGAAGGCTCAAATTATTATTACTAGCAGGAGGGGTGCTTATAGTTTATTATAAAATAAGGTAGCATTGTAAAAAACAGTATAAAATTATAATATAGAGATTAAAAATGAAAAATGCATATAAATTATTAGCAGCGTTAGCTTTTTTTGTAGGGTCAACTAATTTTATAAAATCTGGTGAGGAGAATGTTCTACCTCCTGATTCTGGGACAGCTCAAAATAATTCTGATGGTGGAGGTGTTTATGGGACTTCTGATTATTCAGCACTAGAATCTGGTAGAAATAAAGAACAGTCTAGTGAAACGTCAAATAAATTTGAGAAGCTGGTAAAGCCCTCAGAAGAGCCTAGTAGTGCACCTGTAAGCCCTCCTGCAAGGTACGCGGCTCCTATCGTTCCTGCAAAAATCTCCCTAACCGAAGTATCATGGACTGGCAAAGATATTTTTACTGAGCAATTTCGTAAATATCTGAACGAATCAGATTTTTTAAATAATTTGAAAAAAAATGGAGATGCGCTGGAGAAGTATATAAATAGATTTATGAGCAGTGGAAATCTGGAATCAGGTCGTGATCTTTATATACTGAACAATATTGTGCATGCCTGTCAGGAAAGCAATAATAGATTTTCGACTATGAGAAAAGCGGTACTGGGAATTTCATTAGTGGGAGCATTAGGTATTGGTGGTAGTTTAATATATTACTCTGTAAAAGACCGCGCACCCCAAGCTTTATGGGCATTAGGGCTTTTCATTGGTATTAGTGGCTTGACTGTGAGCAATTTCATACCATAAGATTTTTGACTTTTTATAAAATAATTTGCCGCCCTCTGCTGTTTTCACGGTAGGCAGAGGGTTCTTAATATTTTTTCACACGGGTTATCAGTAAAAATGGATGAAATTAGAAAAGATTTTCCAATATTTTCACGAAGTTTCTACAAAGCCTATCTAGACAATGCTGCAACAACGCATAAGCCGCAGTCTGTTATTGACGCAATGAGCAATTTTTATGCTTATGAGTATGCTCCTGTTCACCGAAGTAGCTATCAGGCTGCTGAGCGCGTTACTGAGCGTTACGAGGCGGTGCGAGTTCAGATGGCGGAATTTATTGCGGCTGAGCCATCTGAAATCGTCTTTACCAAGGGAGCAACGGAAGGAATTAATTTAGTAGCCTATGCGTGGGCCTTGGAAAATGTACAAGTTGGAGATGAAATTCTTATTAGTCAGCTTGAGCATCATGCCAATATAGTTCCCTGGCAGATGGTTTGCCAAAAAAAAGGCGCTTATCTTGTGGTTGCACCCATTGAGGCTGATGGAAGTCTAGCTGCGGCTTCCCTTATACAATTAATAACCCCAAAAACTAAATTAGTTGCCCTTACTCATAATTCGCATGTTTTGGGAACTACCGTGGATATTGCGTCTATTGCTCAAGCAACACATACTATGGGTGCTCTTCTTTTAGTTGATGCTGCTCAATCGGCTCCCCGTAGCTTGGTTAATGTTGGGCAATTAGGAGCTGATTTTTTGGTTTTTTCTGCTCATAAAATGATGGGTCCCACAGGCCTGGGGATCCTCTATATAAAAAAAGAGATAGGGCAATCTTTAGCCCCGTTTGAGCGGGGAGGAGGGATGCTTTTTGAGGCGAGTTATAATTCTGCAACCTGGCTTAAGCCTCCCTATCGTTTTGAAGCGGGGACACCTCCAATTGCTGAAGTTATCGGTCTTGGTGCTGTTCTTGATTATTACCAAACTATTGATTGGAAGAGAGTTAGGCAGCATGAAGCAGCTCTTACTTCTTATGCAATCCAACGTTTAAAAATGATCGAGCAGGTGCAGATTTTAGGGCCGCAAACTGAGCTTGAATTAGCAGGACATTTGATTAGTTTTGTGGTTGAGGGATATCACCCTCATGATATTGGAGCTCTGTTTGATGCCCATGGAGTGGCGGTGCGGGCGGGAGATCATTGTGCTCAGCCCCTCCTGCAGACGCTTAAATTTGCTGGCTCTATCCGCTTAAGTTTTTTTTGTTATACCAGTTTTCAAGAGCTTGTCTATGCTTTGGATGTGCTGGAGGCCTATCTGAGTTCTTCCGTATGGCAGGGCTTTTGACGATTCCACTTAATAAGTATAGTCTTATCTGAGAAGTATATATATAAAATTAATATAATTGTTTCAGATAGAAAAAACTTTGGATTAAAGAATGGACCAGAAAAATTATACCAGAAGAACGTTAATTGTGCTTGCTGTTGCGATGCAGGGCCTTTGGTTTATGCCCGCGCAAGGGCTTTATACTGCTTTTGCCGGCTGGGAGCTTTATCAAAATAGCTCATTTGACTCTGTTAAAAAGCGAATTAGCTATGATTGGCGAGATTTTGTCCGAGACTGGAAAAGTCCTACAGGCTTACTTGAGGTTGGGGCACCGTTTTTTTCTGCTGGGCTGACTGATATTGTTTCATCTCTGAATCCCAAGCAAGCTGAAGCTTTATCTTCACTGCCTGTTATTGCGGCAGTTGGTACTAATATTGGATTGCGAGCTCGAATGTTTGTCGAATCGTATCAGGAGCATCGCTTTGGTCAAGCTGGTAAGGTTTCAAGCTGGTTGCAGGATGATGTTCGCTTAGCCTTGGAAGTTTTTTGCTCGCTAAGTTCAGAAGATGCCAAGAAAATTATTATAAGGCCTTTGAGGGCTATCACGCGTTTTGATGATGGTGGTTGGGATTGTTGGAATCCTGTAGCCAACATGTGGCTTGGAATAGTTCCGACAAATAGTGCTATTTTTGTTGATGAAATTTTTCTTGCTCAGTTTAGAACCGATCCATTAATGTATGGATTTTTGTTGGGCTATGGAATGTTTCATTTTGCCAAAAAAACCTTTGTAAAACAAAATAGTATAGAATTGATTGATACCGGAATTCAGTCGTTTTTGGGCATTAAAATGATAACTGGTTCAGAAATTTTAGCACAAAAGGGCCTAGATAGTACCGTGAATTTTTTTGAGCAGAAAACTCCTTTAGCAATATGGAAGTGGGAAGGATTGCGGTCATTTTCCGATTATAGTGGAGATGCTCAGCGGGGCTGGGCTACCTGGGTGCCTCTTATGGTAGCGCGTAAAGCTCTAGCGGTGGGGGGATTTTTTCTAAGAAAATCTATTGAAATGAGCTTAATGGGGGTTGTTATGGGGTGTTATAGTGGGATTACCGAGAGGATAAAACAAAAGATATTTGATTTATCATGTGCACTTAACCCTCTACTTTTTCGCCGCAGAATGGGTGTATGGATGCAGAAATTTGGAGAAGGTGTGGGTACTCAAGAGGATCTTACGCCGCACCAACGTTCTTTAATTACGGAAAAAATTGCTGAACAAAAGCAATTTTCTCTTCTTGACCGTTTAGGTCATATAAGTAAGAACTATATAAAAATTTGGTTATCAAACGAAGAAATTCAAGAAAACAAAAATGTTTTTAGAGTTATTCTCTTGAAAAAAATAGATTCTGATATTGATCGTTTTTATAAACTAGAGGCACAAAGAATGAAACTTGCTCAGCGTTTACTAGATTCATAAGCAGCAAGAATGTCGCCTGAGAGGATCTGGCAGCTACACTTTTTTACTTATATTGTCCGAAATAAAGATAGGTATTAATTCTATTTTTCCACCCTGGCAACCAATGCCGCGCTTGATTATTGAGAGATCGATGTGCTTGTTTAGTGAGAACGCTCTGTGCTACCGTGCAAAATTCCTTAACAGCATCTGTTGAACTCTTTCCATGTAAGTTGACTAATACGGTATAAAAACCTCCCTCCCCACTTAAGTTAATAAAATCAACGGCTGCATAACGCCCCTGTGCTGTTGAGAGTAAACGTTTAAATTGATAGATCACGTGCTCTTCTTGTTGGTTTTTGCGAGCAACGCGCATGAGAATAGGCAAAGCATTTTCGGTTCTTTGGGCTATAAATTTCATTTGAAGAGCAATTGTACTTAATAGATAATGACGCAAAGCTTGGGTTCTGGGAGAGTAAAGTTGCGCTAAAAATTCTTGACGACTGCTCCAGGGGGCATAAAAAGTTTTCGTTTCTTTAAGGTGTCCTAATTCTTTAGGAAGGGGATGGCCATTTTTTTTTAAAAATTCTACAAGTTCTGGAAAAGTACCGGCGTTAGGTCGTGAGCTATTAGCAGGGTACCAGGTAAAGTGGGCTATGCCGACCGAAGGGCCTTCTTCTCCATTGTTCCACGCAAGCAATTTTTTGAGATTACGAGAGGATTCATTCTGCCACACTTGCCATCCAATAAGCTCTATTTCTTTGGAGGGAATTAATGTGATGGCGCATGTGCTTGGAAAGAATGACAAAAATATCCAGAGTCTACCTACTAATTTTTTACAATTCATTAAAATTTCCCTCTGTTGACATGACGTATAAAAAATCAAGAAAAGTTTATTTTCCTTGTAATAATTATACTATTAGAAATTAATAAATGTAAAGAATAGGTAATGTTTTAGGTGAGGTTTTGAGAAAAGAAAAGAAAGAAAGGGATATTGAGGCCTGATAACGCTATTGATCAAAAGACATCAAACTGTTTTAACTTCTTTTTCAATGACTTTATATCAAAGTTTTTGCAATGGATAGTCCGAAGTCTGGTATGACCCAGTGATTGGGCTCCGGTTAAATTTTCTGGTCTATCATCAATATAGAGGGTAAGTTCGTTCGAAGGATCTATAGCAAACTGGCGAAAAGCATACGTGAATATGGTAGGATCGGGCTTAATCATATGCACAAAACCAGAAACCACGATATCATCGCATAGATCAAGGAAAGACGAAAAAACCGGATCTTGAGCTAGTAAGCGAAATGAAGCAGAATCCCAGTTGGTGATAATAAAAAGGCGATTTTTATTGCTACCATCAGCGTTTTTAGCTTGTTGGCATTGATGGAAAAGCTTTATAGCATCAGGGACTGGGGTAATTACTGAAATGAAATCTAGAGGAGTAAATATAAAATTGATAATTGCGTGAACTAACGCTAATTTTCGTTTGCTGTCGTAGCGCGTTGTTAGGTATGAAACCTTATCCTTCACTAATGCTTTTACCTCAAGGCCGCTAAGATTTCCCATGAGGTAGTCGATCATAAGTCCAGGAATTTGATTGCCATAATTACTAAATAAGACAGGGCGCGCTTGATCAATAGGCTGTATTTCATTTAAAAGTTGAAAAACACATTCTTCGAGTCGAGCTCCCGAGGGGTTAAAGCCTCCTAAAAAATTGGTAGGTCCAATTGTCCAGACCGTTTTAGCGGTACTGTGGGTAACGAGCACTCCGTCTAGATCCCATATAATATTGTTTTTTTTGGACGGCAGGGTGAAGGAGGCTTTCAAACATTCAGTCGTTACGCAGATTATGAGAAGAGACGTAACAACTAATTTTTTAAAATAATACATCGATATATCCTTAAGCACTTAATCCTCTATTTCAATTATAACAGAGAATGATGTAATTACAACATTGATTGAGCTTTGGCGTAATGGCTGATAGGCTTATTGGGAATAGTCTTATAGCTGTAGTAGAGTTTTTGGGTCTGCCTTTTTATGAATATTTATGAAAAAAAAATTCAGGACCATTTTTATCATCCACGTCATGCTGGCGCATTAATGATCCCTGACTTTTCGTCGACTATTTTTCACCCTTCCTGTGGTGATAGAATTCAAATTATGGGTAAGGTAGCAGATGGTCATCTGATTGATGTGGGTTTTATTGGTCAGGGCTGCATGTTAAGTCAAGCTGCTGCATCATTGTTGGCGCAAGAAGTCATGCATAAGTCTTTGGTAGCAATTATAGCATTGACCGCAGAAGATTTAAAATTGTTGGTCGGTATGCCCGTTGGGCCTATTCGATTTAAATGCATAGAGCTCTGTTTGCGAGCATTGCATGAGGGAATAAAAAATTATTATGGTGGTCGGGGAATCGTAAGCTAGGGGAGATGGGATGTTAGATAGGGCAGCACTTCTTGCACAAATGCAGCATAACTCTGATCTATTATTCAAAAAACCGGCTCAGCATACGCAAGAGGTTGAGCGAATCTGGCATCAATTGAGCAATGATACTATTTTTTTGGAACGTGTTTCTGTCTGGCAGGGACAGTGGTCAGTGCCTCTCTGGTCAGGGAATGTAAGCCAGACCCATCTGGTTACCCAACCGTTTGATCAGACTTATAGCATTGGATCTATTGATGGTTCTCAAATTTATCCCGATCGACATGAGGGTGCAAACTGCTTTTTGATTAACATAGGACAAGTGATTTTCAATTATTCTGATCAGCGCTCTCATTTTTCTGGTTCTTCAACTCCTTTTTTATTTACTCCTCAGGCAAGTGAAGTTGAACCTACTTCAGATTGGGTTAATGCCAAAAGACAAGAACTTGAGTTTGAAGCAGCCTTGGCGTTGGCGCAGGGAGAGGAACGCATTATTCTATTTGATGGCTCTCTTATCTTTTGGCATCTTCAGGGCAAGACTGACCAAGAGAGTAAAAAATTTATTGAGCGGTATATCGCTCTTCTTATGCAATTTTATGAACATAAATGTATGATTGCTGGCTATATTAGTCTTCCTCATGGTAGAGAGTTAGTAAATATTGTGCGTTTATGGTTGAGCGTTAGAGAACCGCTGTTTCTCCAAAAACAGCCGCCGCTCCTTATGCATCTCTTGGATCTTCATATTGTCCGTTTTTTATTACCTTCTGGTTATCGTACCATCTTGTTTAGAAGTCGTAGTGCAATGACAGAAGAGTACCCAGCTGCGGTGCAACCCTATTTTTTTTATTTGAACAATGGTTATGAAATTGTACGAGTTGAAATTCCAGCCTGGATTGCTCAGAATGGTATATTGATTGAGCGCCTAGGAAGTCTGATTATGGATCAATCTCAGAAGGGAAAGGGATATCCGTTGGCTATAGCCGAAGCCCATGAACAAGCAGTAGTAAAAGGGGCAGATCGTGATTTTTTTTATCAAGCCCTTTCCAGAATGAGCATACAAGAGAAATGTTTTTTTGTTCCTTCGTATAAAATAATAAGAAAAAGATATGCAGGATTTTAAGAGTAGAAAGAAGCAGTTGAAAAAGGAGAGAAAAATATTTTTTTATTGAAAACGAGAGTTTTGTTTGGTGTGTAGCGAGAAAAAGAGTATACTGAAGCTGATTTTTTATGATTATTAAGAGATTTGGATAAAAAAATGGTAAAAAAAATTTTTGGCTTGGTCTGTTTAGTTTTGTACAGCGCTCCTGGCTTCTCTATGGATTCAGACTCCGATTCTTGGTTAGCATCTACATCGACATCCCCATTAACAATAGCTCAGAAGGTAGCCCAGGAGAAATGGAAGAAATTTAACGATGCCGATACGAGTCCACTTGGTTTTGAAAGGGAAGAGACTTTAGCCCATGATAATCGAGGAGTTTTTGAGGATAGTTTATTAAGCAGAGAGAGGGTAGAAGCCTATCTGAATGATGATCAAGCTCTTTCTTTTAAAAAGTTTTCGCTAGAGGAAATAAAGGATCCAAACGAAGAATCTCTGCCCACTTTATCTGATGAAGATGCTCAAGGATTTATCAGAAACGTAACGGTTGGTCTTATAGGATCTCTTTTTAAAACAGGTTGGAGATTTAGCTGGTGGGGATTAAAAAAAGCTTTTAGGGCAGTTTTTATTGATTTTAGACGATGGGCTCATCCGGTTAACGAGAGAATGGATAAACTTGTTGTGAATGTTAATGAACAGATGAGTGATTGTGCTGCAGAATCGGCCAAAAAGACCGAAGGTAAGTTTGGTGCTCTACGCTATGGAATTGGAAGGGCTGCGGCTGAAGTAGAAGCTTCTGAACGCGCAATTGGTCGTGAGTTGAAAAATATGGAGGATAAGTCCGAAAAAGATATAAAAAAGCAGATATCGCCCTTTGTTGCTATGGCTCATGAAGATAGGGCAGTGTTGCTTGCTCAGGGAGCAAAAATTGAGCAGCAGCGACAATTTTTAGAACAAGAACAACAAGAAAATGATCTTGAAGATGCCAAGAATAAAGCTAAAATCGACGCTATCGATCGGCAGGTACATGGTGGGCTGTTTATAAGCATACGTAGTCGTGTGCGTGAAGGCATAAATAATGTGTGGCAGGATTGGCAACGAGCAGAGGAAGAAGATAAACGTTCTTTTCAAGCCGCTACTGATAAGCTGAATGCGCAGAAAGCGGATATGGAGAAGGTGGTAAATCAAGTTTTTGATGCACAGGAGGAATTGGGCCAAAAATTTGAAAGTTTAGAAAAAGGAGCTCAGGAGCTTAAGGACGAGAATTCTAGGCTTAAAGAACTGGTTGGGTTTATTTATCAAGCCCTTGTAGAAAAAAAAGAATTGGGTCAGGAGATAATTGAGGAAGAAGATGAGTCTAAGAAGGCAGCGAGTGAGACTTCGCTAATTTTCGTCAAATATTTCGTTAAGGGACAACAAATGAATGGGTTGTCAATGAATGGTGGATGGCTTCAAGCGCTTAATAAAAATAAATCTAATGATTCGGTGTTGTCTTGGAATGAACACAAGGAAGGGGATCTCTTGTGGGGAAAAAGTAATGAAGATTTTGGAGGCGGATTTGGTAATCAAAATAGTTTGTTTTTGACGAACCAATAATTAATTACATTCATTACTCAATTTTAGCAGGAATAGTATGCAACAATTTTTTTGTGCGCGAACAGCTGTTTTAGCGTTAGCCCTCACTTCTTTTACTTACCTTGTTCCTTCTTTATCTGAGCCTATTTTTAGAGATAGTACGCAAAAGTTTGTTACTTATACGAGTAGTAATATATTTAAGCAACTTGTAGGAATTGGAACCTGTGATATAACGTGTGGAGATAACTCAATTATTTCAAATGCTTTGGTAACTCAAGGATGGTGGGGGGCTAAAAAGTTATTTATCCCTATTGGCGATAATGTGTATGAATATTTTGGCTCTCCTATTAACAGTCCTTCCCGACAGCTTGCTATGTTACCTTTACGGAAAATGGGTGAGCATCCTGTCTATACCGCTTTGATTTTTGCAAGCGGAGGATTTGTAGCCTATCAAAGAATTATTGCATATAAAACGCAAAAAAAACTTCTAAAAAACGTGGATCAACTTGGTAGTGAGATACAAAATAAGGTTGATCTCTTGTTTAAAAATTTGGATACCCAGACGTTGAAAAAGTATGATGAATTAATGAATGAAGTAGAAAATGTTAATGGTGCGTGTTGCCAATTAAAAATCGGTGCTATAGAAGGTATAACTGAGCTTCATTCGAGTATTAAAAATAAATTAAAGGCTCGATGTCAAGATCTTAACAGAGAAATTGAAAAAAATAGAGAGATCGCACAAAGCGTTTGTAGTCAAGAACAAGCATTATTTGATGATCAAAAAAATTTTCTGAAAAAAAGTTACGCTCGGGTTGTCTCTTTAGGCAGCCAACTTGATGGAATAGCTTGTAGGTTGACCGCTATCGAAAATGCAGCTGTTTACGGTGTTTCTGTTGATGTAAATGATTTAACTAATCAGATGAAAGAGCAAAGGAAAGTTTCTGTTGCACAACAGAGTGATCAGATGAAAGAAATTGCTGTGGGAATGGCTGCTCTGGTTGAATCTATCAAAAAAACTAGCGATCGAGGGCAGGTTTTACAAAAAAGCGTTGAAGTAATAGCGAGCGATTTTGATGTAGTGAAGAATGATCAGAGAATAATGCGTCAGCAGCTTGAAGGAATATTGCACATAGTGCAGAACTCAAGAAATGACGGTTCATCTGGGGATGACCAGCTTCGAGGAGACTAGTATATTTTTTCTTGAATAGAAACATTTTTAAAGTGATAAAGGGTCGGAAAAAAACCGGCCCTTTATCACTTTAAAAATATAGTTATGCTGTTTGTCAGATAGCCACTACGTGACACTCAGCTGCAGGGATTTATCCCAAAAATTTCTTGAAGAAACCGATAATGCCATCTTCAGAATCGACCACACTGGTCCCAACAATATCCGAATATTCTCTTAAGGCCTTTGTAGCTTCAGAGGAGATCTTTTTAGGTATATAGCATTTGAGTTTTACCACTAAGCTCCCTTTGCCTCGTCCTCGAATGCTAGTGAATCCTTTTCCCGTCAAGACTATTTTGTGATCGGCCGGGGTGCCTGAAGGAACTTTAAGGGTCTCCTTGCTGCCATCGATTGATTCAATTTCAACTTGGCAGCCTAAAACAAGTTGGGGATAGGTAAGCATCATAGAGCAGAGCAGATCATCATCTTTTCGCTTGAATTTTGGATCTTCTTGTACGGTAACTCGTACATACAAATCTCCAGTCCCTCCTCCAAAAATACCAGCATCTCCTTTATCGCCGATGCGTAATTCCATGCCATCCTGTATGCCTTTGGGGATGCTAACACTAAATTTATCTCTTTTTTGAATCCGTGTTTGTCCTTTGCAAGTAGTACAGGGCGAGGGAATGGTAAATCCATGACCGCTGCAGGCATTACATGGTTGAGCGAAGGCAAAAAATCCTTGCTGAAACTGGACCTGACCTGTGCCATGACACGTAGAACAATTTTTGACAGTTGTTCCGGCTGTTGTACCTTTAGCATGACAAGTTTCGCAGGGAATGAATCGAACGTAGGAGAGGTTGCTATCAATGCCGGTAAAAGAATCTTTAAAGCTTATAGTGATCTCTTGGCGTAAGTCATGGCCTCGTTGAGGTTGGGGTTCAGTGGATGTTCCTCGTTTTTGTCGATGACGGCCGCCACCTCCACCGCCGCTAAAGATATTCTCAAAAATATCAGAAAAATTGGTAAAAATATCATCCATATTCATGTTGCTGCTGAAACCACCCTGATCATTGACGCCTGCATGCCCCATTTGATCATAACGGCTTCTCTTTTGAGGATCGGAAAGTACCTGATATGCCTCCGCTGCTTCTTTAAATTTTTCTTCGGCTTCTTTGTTATCCGGGTTCCTATCGGGATGATATTTCATTGCTAATTTGCGATATGCTTTTTTTATATCCTCGTCTGAAGCATCTTTTGCGACGCCTATAATAGCGTAATAGTCTTTTTTTGCCATGATCTCTTTATTTGTCCTTGACAGTGTGCAGTAATTAGTTAAAAAATATTCATCATAAGATATGATTAATTATAGCAATTTATCGTATTGATGCTACTGGTACAAAAAAAAGATATGCTACGGTTACTCAGTAAGCACTGGGGTGAGAAGATAGTTCATATAAGCATACTTTTTAGTGAAAGAAAGTAATGAAGAGAGCAATTATGCGGATTTGCCTCATTGGGGCAATAGCTGGAATATTATTTTTAAAAGGATTGGGTGGATCATTTCGAGTTGCCGATGCACCAAGCATTAGTCTTTTTTATCCGGTGCCATTATTGGAAAATGCTTGTCTACAGTTGCGGCCATGGGCCGAATTTGATCAGGATCAACTCAAAAATATTTTTTATGAGATTGATTTTACTTTTATGCTTTTTGAATCCACTGAATCATCGTGGCAGAGTCTGTTTGATTTACTTATACAAGGAGAGCACCAAGGGACAATAGGTGTTTGGGCAATTACTCTACAATCGTCTAGTGAATTAATTGGCTTATGTTGGTACTGGAATTTGAACAGAAAAAATGCTTCAGGAGAGCTTACTCTATTTTTGAAATCTAATCAGACCCAGAAAGGATTTGGTACGCACGTTATAAGCCTTATAGTGCACTATCTTTTTCAGCAGGGCTTGAATCGCCTTTCTGCTACTGCACATCCTGATAACCTATCCTCAATAAAAATATTGAAGAAAAATGGTTTTAAGGAAGTTGAGCTTATAAAAGAGTCTCACTATTACAAAGGGGCCTATCATGATCGCATACTTATGACTCTTCTTAAGAATGATTTTATATTTTTTAAGTAGCCGAAAATTGAGTTTTTTAAATGAGCTCCTGATAGGCCTTAATATCTGCTTGGACCGTTTGGACATCTCCAGCTCGGGCAGGACGGTGTTCAATAGGAGCATTGTACAAGGGAAATTCTTCTTTAAGTTGTTCAATAAGCTGTAGCAATGTTACGCTTTTGCCCGTTGCGATATTATAAACTCTTCCCGAGACATAGGTTGACGGAAGCATGCCAGCTTTTAAATTAGCTTCTACTATTGTTTTTACCGGTACAAAATCTCTACTTTGTAGACCATCGCCAAAAATAACCAAGGGTTGATTGTTTTTCATTGCAGCTCTAAATTTTGCGACCACGCCTGCATAGGGCCCATGGGAGCTTTGACGTGAGCCAAAGACATTGAAATAGCGAAGACTAACTGTTTGAAGTCCAAAATCATGCGTATATTGATTACACAACATTTCCCCAATGAGTTTGGAGAGTCCATAAGGAGATTGGGGATGACAGGAATTTTTTTCAGAAAGTGGCCCTTCTTGAGCTCCGTAGACAGCGCAGGATGAAGCAAAAACAACTCGTTGCACATTAAATAAGCGTGCATTGTCCAAAAGTAATTGCGTGCCCTGCATGTTAACCTGATAACAGTGGTGAGGATTTTCAAAAGAGCCGGGCACCGAAATATAAGCGGCTAGGTGAAAGATAATGGCGCAGCCATCTACCGCTTTGCGGCATAGGGTGTTATCAGTTATCGATCCCTGGATAAAGGTAATTTTATCGATAAGATGGCTTAAATTATCCAAATTGCCCGTGGATAGATCATCTAAAACTCTAACTTCCGCCCCCCATAATACTAATTGTTCAACCAGGTGAGAACCAATGAATCCTGCACCGCCTGTTACCAGTATTGTGCATCCTTGATATGCTGTTATCATTGTGGGAACCTCTAGCTAAGAAAGAGATTGAGATGCGGTGTAATGCTGGCGCTGAGCTGGTAGGATAGTAAGCTGCTCAGCCATTTTTTTTCCATCGAGTATTGCCTCTTGCATACTGGAATACTTCCATTCTCCATAGCGGCCAATTGAATATATATCCACATCTTTTAAGCGTTGGTGGAGTAAGGGGAGATTTTTTTCGCGCCACGGTGTGTAGATAACATACGCATGAGGAATATGTATAACTTTTTTTACAATAATTTCTTGGTCATTAATGGCCAACAGCGTTTTAGTTTTTTGAAGTGCTGATTTTAATTTTTGTTTTATAGAGATTGAGGAGCCTTTAATGTGGGAAAGTTCGCCGTATAATGAGCTACATCCTGCTGGAACAGCATAAGGTGTGAAATTATGAGGAAAGCCAACCCGATAAAAAGGATAACTTTTTTCGGGAAAATAAATCCAATGTTTATCACTGAGCTGAGGACGATTAATGCCGAGATTAAAATTAACTACAGAATTGCACGTGAGCTTTGAGGCGGCAGCTTGTAAACGGGTCGTGGAACTATCTTCAAGATTGGTAAGCAATGTATCCAGAGGCATTGTATTGATCAGCGTCTCATATTTTTGCTCAAAACCATTACTAAAACGAATGACTTTATTGACAAGATCTATGGTGTTGGCCTGAAAGCCGGTATGAATTGGCCGTGCGAGTCGTGCGGCAATGCTAGTAATCCAAGCATTAATGCCACCGTGGCTTGGGTAATAAAAATGAGCATTATAGCCAATTGTTTCAGGCGCGGTATTTGTAGCGCCATGTATCATCTGCATGAGTGATGTTTGGGGAACAAATCTTCCCATCCATGAACTTGTTACTTTTTCGATGGGATAGGCAAATATTTTTCGCTGAAAAGGAAAGAAGAAGTGTTTGGCAAGCCCGGCACCAAAAGAAGAGAGTACCCATTGATCAAATGTTAAAGCTTTTTTGCTCAGCTTTCTTTTGATGAATCCCTCAATGCATTCTTCAATGACTGAATCAGGTAAACCATGTAAATTAATTTGATAAGGATAGTTGGTGTAGGCGCCATGAGAATAGATAAAGGAGCGGCGAGTAACCGCTGTAAGTGCAGAAAAACCGATTGTTTCACCAATAAACTCTCGAAAATAGGCATCACTGGCATGGATGAGATGACCGGTGTAGTCAAAGGTGAAGCCGTCTTGATTGATCGAACGGCAGAGGCCGCCAATCGTTTCATCTTTTTCGAAGAGTAAGTAATCAAAGAAACCACGATTTTCTAAATGATAAGCTGTTGAAAGCCCTGTTAATCCTGCTCCAAGTATGACTATGGGTGCCATACGGTCCTTTCTTTTTGCCTATTGCCACTCCCGTTTTTTCTTGGATTAGTTATAAATCGGCCCTGTATAAAAGTCTAGTTATTTTTTTAGTTATCTTCTTTCCCGGGCGATCCTCACAATAGTAAAATGTAGGAACTGGCCGGAAAAGAGGTTTGATATTTAATGTGGGTTTTATTATTGCTTTTGGGCAATGAGCAGGATATTTTTACCAGTTAGGTAGCTTATTACTCCATTTTTTTCGTCATCTGATTTAATCTTTGCATATTCATCACCTGTTAAATATTCCTTGATAAGATCCTCTAAGAAATCTTCTCTGTCTTTTTCTGTAAGTGCCAGAAACTGAGGAAATGCTTTTGCTAAGGGAGTTAAGAATTTCTTAAGAGCGACTTTATCTTTAAACAGTGCTGGGGGGCTAAATTCTGTATCTAATTTTATTGGCTTAAGGCCCGCATTTTTAAGCATGGACTCTAGTGTATCAGCATTAATACCTGGATAAATACCTACAATAGATTGAAGCGTGGTTGATTTAAATGTTTCTTGCCATGGTGCCTTTTGTTTGAGTGCAGAGAAAGCCGTAAAAATCGGTAGCATATTATTATGATCCACTTTTCTACCGCCAATCATCCAAAGAGTTCCACCTGGTTTAAGCGAGCGAGATGCTCCATTTAATACTGCTTGGTGATTTTTTGTCCAATGAATTACGTGACCGCACAAAACATGATTGAATTCTTCAGTGTATTCTTCAGGTAAATGTTGAGCATCTTGGACAGCAAAGGATATTTGTGCCGAAGAAAAATGTTTATTTTGTGCGTGTTGAATCATCTCCGGGCTTATGTCAGTTGCCACTATTGAAATTCCAGGATTATCGTGTGCTAGTTTTGCAGCGAGATTGCCAGTTCCACATCCGAGCTCAAGTATGTGCGCGTTTTGCTTTATGGAAAATTCTTTCAAGCCTAACAAAGAAATTTCAAGCTGTCGTTGTGAATTTTCATCATACTCTCCTGCTTGTTGCCAAATTGGAGGCTTTTCAGATTCCATACAAAGTGTGGTCGACATAGTTATAAGTGCGCAACTGAGCGCAAGCGTGGTGTTCTTCATAAGACTCCTTTTTTGAGGGGGAGTAGAGATATACTACTAAATTAACACTAAATCGGGTGGTTAAAAAAGTCTAGCGGTATCTGCTTCCCATAGGTCGGCCGCGCATTTCTTGGTGACCTTCAAGGCTCACCCATTCTTGTAAAACGAAGGTGTCCGAAGGAAAATAATGAGGAAGCGGAGGATAAGGATTTGCTAAACGTATAGCGCGTAAAAAAAACTCATCAATAGAGGACATCCCACATGATTGTAAGAGAGTAACTTCGAGTAAGGAGCCATCTTGGGCAATCACAATGCGAAGACAAGCTGCAAGATTTCCTCTAAACGTTTTTGCTAAAACATACAGATCGGGCATATGGCGAGTCGTAGCCTGCACGTGCCAAAACATTTTTGCTTGATAGTTAGCACGAATTACATCTTGTGTGCTGAGGGGAATTGAGAGATCACCCTCTTTATTAATGAGATCAGAGCCAGTGCCATCTTTATTGTAGATATATCCCCTAGCGATATCAGCTAAATTTATTTTTTTTTGCAAAGAGCTTGAGACGGGATTTTTTTTTGGATTGATATATTTTTGTTCTTCTTTCTGAATGCTTTCTTGACTCTTTTTTGGGGTAGCAAGTGTACGTTTATTTGCCTTTTCGGGCATGGAGAATGAGGTAAAATCTTTTTTATGAAGCGGCTGCTTTTTTACTCTCTTTTCAGGCTCAGTATACTCCTCTTGTGCGGGTTCTTTTTCTAGGCTGAGGCTGTTATTTTTCAAAGGCACGGACTCCGAAATGAGCTCAGCAATAAGCGGAGGTTTTTCTTTAGGTTGTTCGGCGGGTAGGGGGCTTATTGCGCACAAAGGGTCAGGAGGATCGGGCTCGAGAATTGTAGCTTGGTCATCGTGCACATAGTCATCGGGAATGCCAAAATTATTTTTTGCTGCCCGCAGACCGCCTGTGGGCTGAGGCGGCTCAATTTTTGCAACCGGTGGTTGTGGAGGTGCAGGTTTAGATTTTTCTTCGGGAGGAAGTGTTTGTTCTTCGGAGGGAGTAATAATTATTGAGGGCTGATCAATATCCGCTGGTATTGTTATAGTCATCCAAGATTTATCAGGTAGCTCTGGAACTAAGAGAAAAAGGGCAAGAAGAATATTCAGGATAATGGCTGGTATAACAAACCATCTTTTAGGGAGGAGGTAGGATCTAGGGGAACAGACTTCGGCCGTCATTAAGAGCAACCTCCTTGAGGCAATGGCTATAGACTTATATTCATGCTTACCTAATGCTTACAATAACCTATAAGTGTTCCAAGAGTAAATAGAAGGGGAACGAAGGGGAGCACCTGCTCCCCCAAAAACATATTAATCGACTTCATCGATATCCATTTCCATTTCAGATCCTGATCCATGTGATGATTCTGATTCTGAACTGGCTTCTTCTTTGTCCTCATCTGCTTTTGAGAGGAAATTTTTTAGGTAGGCATACATATCGTTTAGAATGGCATTGCTAGCGTTGCCCATATTTGTATCTTTTATGGTGCTCACAAACCAAGATAAATCGTCTTCCTCTACAATATCTGGACTATTTTTGAGTCGTTCTTGCAGTTTATTGTAAATTTCGGTGTTGTTGATTAAAACATAATAAAAGTAGGGGATGAGCTCCCAATGTAAGCTGTATACTTCGGACATATTTTGCAATTCTGTTAAATTTAGTTGGTGACCGCTTGGTTCTATTGATCCGCCTCCTTTAACGAAAATTTCAATAGTTTTGAAGAATGCCTCGCTTGGTTTATCAAATATTGTACACACAAACAAAGCCAGGGGAGTTAGCTTATTGTAGTTTGTACTATTAATTATATCGAGTGTGATGATTCTTCTTTTTATCAGTTGTTGTGCCAATAAACTACCTGCCCCCACATGAAGGGGAGTGTTGCCTTCCAAGTCCTTGGTTTTTAAAGGCTTTAGCCAGAAAGCAACCCGTTGTGCGGCATCTAATATCATATTCATCATATCTAGTGGAAGGTCATATTGTAAGGTGAGGTGAAAAAGATTACGGCCAGTTGAGGAATAGGGAAGAAGGATGCTTTTAGGAGAAGTCTTTATTACTTCTTCTACAGCTGATGTATTACCTAAAATTATATTATCTACGATAGGAGCAAGTGCTGCGGATGAAGCAGGACGTGCTTCAGGCGAAATCTCTAAGTTAATTATGCTTGTATTTATTGTTTTCAGTATAGAGAGGATCTTATCTTTTTTCTCTTGGGGTCCGTCAATAGATGCAACAGCTTGAAATAGAGTTGGATTATGTATTTTTTCTTGCGCAAAGTCCGCAGGAATTAATTCATTAATCATGTCAAAATCCTTATCAGCGCTGATACTAAATAGTTCGCTAAAATTAAGACCATATTCTTGTTTCAGCATGTCTTGAATTTTTACCAGTAGATTCTCTTTGCTTATTTCTGCAACGTAAGACTCATTCAGACAATGAATCAGAATGAGCTGCAATGGAGTTACGCCGTTGTAGTTGGGCAAAAACGGATGAGGATAATATGATAAGAGTTCTTTCATGAGTGCTGGCTTGTTTGCGGCCCAATGAAGAAAGGTATTTCCATTATTGGAGATGACTGTTTTAATACAATAAGGGGCAATGCTGGGCAGAATACTGTCAACGATGGTATCAGCGAAGGGAAGATCAGGAAACTGTATCCTTTGTAAAGCCTGAGTAAAACTTGCTCCATTTTCCAATGCTGTTACTATTTTTTGTCTATTTTCTTCATCGATTAAAGGCTTTGATAAAAAAGGCAGCATCGTATCTTCTACTTGTGTTGCAACAACCGGGAGAGCTAAATTGAAAAGAGTAGGAATTTCCTCGCCTTGATTAGGTTGATAGCTTGCTGGGGAGGTGATTTTTTTTTGTCGCTTAGCTGATCGTTCTTCGTCCTCCCTAGTATCTTTGCTGTGGTTACTGAAACCTTCAATAGTGCATAATGAACCAGCAAAAAGAGCTATCAAGACAACGAAATACGCCTGTTTTAAAAAGAATTTAAAGTACATTTTGAAACCCTCCTATGGCAAAAAACATAAACTATTACTTTAAGTATACAAATATTTAATTCTATAAGTAAATAATATAGTTAAAAGATTAGTTTTTCGGCAAAGCTATTGAGGTCTGGCATGTTATTCGCAAACAGTTAACCAAGTTAACTCGTTCTTTTTGTGTATTATCCAGGTTTCAATTGTGTGGGAGGCAGAAGTATGGGGATGAAATATAAAGCGGGTGATTTCATTAAGTAATGCTTCAGATGGATTAAAAGAGACTTTGGCTTCAATAAGCCATTGCATAAGTATTTTTGATTTCATAAAAGGATGGGTGGTTTTTAGAAGAGGTATATTGAGGCGTCGTATGCCATTTTCTAAGATACTCGCCTTTTCTAAAGCACACTGCGTTAAGCACTCTAAGAAATCGTCAACTTCAGCAAGATGATTAATGGCTCGAAGTGAGTGCGTATCAAAGCGATTATCAGCCTCCTGAAGGATAGGTATTACCCTATTTCGAATTCGGTTACGTAGGAACTGATCACTCAAATTTGAGGAATCTTCAAGATATTCTATTTTATTTTTAGCTAAATAAGCAAGAATATCTTTTTTTCGTGTCGCTAAAAGTGGACGAATATAGTTTCCTGCCCGAGGCCGCATGCCCGACAAGCCGCTAAGGTGTGCCCCTCGCATGAGTCTAATAAAAAAGGTCTCTTGTTGATCATCAGCATGGTGACCTAGAGCAATAGCAGAGGCATTATATTTGAGTGCATACTGTTCAAAAAAAGATCGTCGTAGCCGGCGCCCCTGCTCCTCTTGAGATCCAGTATCGTTTCTCACAGATTCACTAAAATTGCGTGCATGTTGTGCGATAAACGCAACCCCGAGCTTTTTGCAAAGCTCTTGGCACCAGCGCATATCTTTTTCAGAATCAGGCCGCCATCCGTGATCTAAATGAGCAGCGACAATAGGCAAAGCAATTTTTTTGGAGAGCCTTACAAGAAGGTGAAGCAAAAAAACGGAATCTGGCCCCCCGGAAAGGCCTACAAGCAGAAGGCGATCAGGCATGATTAATTGATGTTTTTCAATAAATGTAATGATTGATTTATAGAGCATATCTAGAATTGCTATTATAGTATTAACGGTTTCTATAGATATCTTTTAGCGTGCGTGATGTCTCTCTTTTTATATCACGTTCTTTGAGCGCTTCCTTTTTACCCTCTACTTTTTTATGCTTTGCTACCCCAAGCTCTACTTTAACGAGCCCCTCTTTAAGATATATTTTGAGTGGAATAATGGTAATTCCTTTGCGGGAGATATCGCCAATAATTTTATTTATCTCTCGCCGGTGAAGAAGAAGTTTTCGGCTTCTAGTTGCTGCTTCATCATTCTTTTGGAATGCTTTTTCGTAGGGTGAGATGCGGCAGTTAATCAGAAAAATCTCGTCACCGCGTGCAAAAGCAAAGGCGCCTACTAGTGATATATGGCCTGCCTTAATTGATTTAACCTCATCTCCTTTGAGCACAAGCCCTGCCTCCAGCGTGCTGAGGATGTTATAATCGAAGAATGCTTTGCGGTTTTGTGTAATAATTTTCATATGATTGGCAGTTAAAGCGTACAAATAGTTGCTCTTTTACTTAGAATAACATTATCCTGCTTAGCTCACAAGCTTGGC
>Ga0206849_1024_pt1 | contig 34423 bp, 32 predicted proteins | sample Alteio_BWOrgCont_15_FD_152892 | JGI IMG/M metagenome (GOLD analysis project Ga0206849, IMG submission 152892) | Enriched cells from forest soil in Barre Woods Harvard Forest LTER site, Petersham, Massachusetts, United States -... | ecosystem: Environmental > Terrestrial > Soil > Temperate forest >...
CCCTTCAGGTCTGGAAGGTGAATTGCGCGATGCTCTAAAGAAATTGGAAAAAGTGACCGGCAAAAAGCTAGGTGATGCTAACGATCCGCTTTTGATTTCCGTCCGTTCCGGTGCTGCCCGCTCCATGCCAGGCATGCTGGAAACTATTTTGAATTTAGGTTTAAATGATAAATCCGTCGAAGGTTTGGCCAAGAAAACCGGCAATGCGCGTTTTGCCTATGATTCTTACCGCCGCTTTATCCAAATGTATGCCTCGACGGCCATGGGGCTTTCTAAGCAACCGATGGAAGACATGTTGCATCAGATGAAGCATCAGATTGGTGTGAAAAACGATCCTGAGATCCCTGCTGAGAGCCTGAAAGAATTATGCAATCAGTTCAAAGCATTTTATAAGATGAACAAAGGGGACGATTTCCCGCAAGACCCATGGAAGCAGTTAATGGGCGCTATCATGGCAGTTTTTGGAAGTTGGGAAGCTGAAAAAGCCCAGACCTACCGTCGAGTTGAGAAGATCACTGACTTGGAAGGGACTGCAGTCAACGTGGTGCAGATGGTTTTTGGTAATAAGGGTGACAAGAGTGGTACTGGCGTTTGCTTTACCCGAGACCCAAACACCGGCGAGAATACCTTCTACGGTGATTATCTGATCAATGCCCAGGGTGAAGACGTGGTTGCTGGTATCCGTACACCGCTGAAATTATCTACCTTGAAAGATCAAATGCCAAAGGCCTATGATCAGCTTTGTGCGGTGCGTGCGATCCTCGAATCCTATTATAAGGAAATGCAAGATTTGGAATTCACCATTGAAGATGAGACCTTGTACATGTTGCAATGCCGTACAGGTAAGCGTTCACCGGCTGCGGCTTTTGCTATTGCCTTAGATCATGCCACCAAGCCTTTATTAAGCAAGGCCCAAGCCGCTGATTTAGTCAAGAAAGGTTACTTGCCTAAAAAGTATGCTGAATTAGCCGTCAAGCCTGTGATCAGTAAAGAGCAGGCCGTTAAACGTATTTCCTCTGATGATATTGAACGTTTGTTCTATCCTGTCATCGATGTGACGAAGACAAGCATTACCCAACTGAAAACCATCCGTTTGGGCGGCGGTATCAATGCTGTTCCAGGGGCCGCTGCAGGCAAGGTTGTGTTTACTGCGGCAGAAGCTGAGCATTTAGGCGCCAAGGGTGAGAAGGTCATTTTAGTCCGTAAAGAAACCAGTCCTGAAGACGTAGGTGGTATGCATGCCGCCAAGGGTATTTTAACTGCCACTGGCGGGAAAACTTCACACGCCGCAGTTGTGGCCCGCGGTTGGGGAAAATGCTGTATCGTCGGCTGCGAAGCCTTGAATATCAATTATGAATCCAAATCGTTTGTCATTAATGGCAAAACCGTCAAGCATGGTGAGTTTATCACCTTGGATGGTTCAGCGGGTGAGATCTATAGCGGGGACCTGCCCTTGAAAGAGCCAGAACTCCCGTCGAGCTATTACAACATTTTAAAATGGGCGGATGAATTTAGGACCTTGAAGGTGCGTACCAATGCAGATACACCGTATGACGCTTTGAATGCCATCAAGATGGGTGCTGAAGGTATTGGTCTTTGCCGTACTGAGCATATGTTTTTCGATACCGAAGAACGCCGTTTGGCCATCCAAGAAATGATCGTTGCAGAAACCCTGGATGCGCGTAAACTTGCCTTATCAAAATTGCTTCCATTTCAGACCGATGATTTCTACGGCATTTTTAAAGCCATGAATGGTTTCCCGGTGACCATCCGTTTGATTGATCCGCCTTTGCATGAGTTCACACCAAAGGACCATGCGGGAATAGATAAGTTAAGTAAAATTACAGGTTTGTCGTCTGATAAGATCCGTCATCGCTGCGAGCAATTGCATGAGTCGAATCCTATGTTAGGGCATCGCGGCTGCCGTTTGTGCATCACTTATCCTGAGATCTTGGATATGCAGGTCACGGCCATTATTTCTGCAGCCATCAAATGCCGCAAAGAAGGCATCAAGGTTTTGCCAGAGATCATGATCCCATTGACCATGGACAAAAAAGAGTTTAAAATCATGGAAGTGCAAACCCGCAAAGTTGCCGAACATTTGATCAAGCAAAGTGGTGTTAAATTGCCTTATATGGTCGGAACAATGATCGAAATTCCCCGTGCGGCCCTATTAGCCGATCAAATCGCCGAAGTAGCTGAATTCTTCAGCTTCGGGACCAATGATCTGACCCAAATGACCTTAGGGCTTTCCCGCGATGATGCTGGCCGGTTCTTGCCGACCTATGTTGCCACTGAAAAAGACGGTGGTTGCGGAATTTTCAAGGATGATCCTTTCCAAAGCTTGGACCAAGAAGGTGTGGGGATGCTGGTCAAGTTGGGTATCGAGCGAGGACGTTCTACCAAGAAAGACTTGAAGGTCGGTATTTGCGGCGAGCATGGCGGTGAGGCTGAAAGTGTGAAGTTCTGCCATCGTGTTGGCATGAATTATGTTTCTTGCTCACCGTATCGCGTGCCGATTGCCCGTCTGGCAGCGGCTCAAGCAGCACTGAGTGATGTAAAATCATCGGGCAAGAAGACGGCTAAAAAGAAATAAATAACCTTAAGGGACTATGGACCCAATAAAGTCTTACCTTAAAGAGATCAAAAATATCGCTCTTCTGACCGCTGAGGAAGAAGTGACCTTGGCGCGCCGTATCAAGAAGGGTGATAAAAAAGCCCGCGAGCACATGATCAAGGCCAATCTTCGCCTGGTCATCAGTATTGCCAAGCGTTATACCAATCTTGGCATTGCCTTAAGTGATCTGATCGAAGAAGGCAATATTGGTTTGATGCGCGGTGTGGATAAATTCGATCCTGAAAAAGGTTTTCGTTTTTCGACCTATGCTGCCTGGTGGATCAAGCAGGGTATTTCCCGTGCCATCATCGACCAAGGCAAGATGATCCGTGTGCCGGTTTATCTGAATGAAGAGATCCTTAAGTACCGTAAGGTGGTTGAGAAATTGACCCAATCCTTGCGCCGCAGGCCTACCACCGCAGAAGTTGCCAAAAAGCTTAAAATCACCATGGAAAAGGTGCGTGAATTAGACGGCGCCATCACCAAGATGTCGAGCCTTGATGCGCCTTTGGGAGAAGACGGTGAAGGCCAGATGCTCGATGTGCTGGAAGATGAAAATATGGCGGCACCTGATGAGTCAGTCGCGGCCTTTTTGAATAAAGAGCGTGCCCAGGCTATTTTGAAGAATTTGGACCCGCGTGAACGCACCATCGTGGAGATGCGTTTCGGATTAAAAGAAGGTTCCCAAGCCCAGACCTTGGCGCAGATTGCGAAAAAACTCGGTATTTCCAGGGAGAGGGTGCGTCAAATCGAAGATCTTACCATGACCAAAATGCGGAATATTTTAAAAGAGAAAGAGTAGTAAAATTTTATGGCCGTTAAACGCAAACCGATTTTTTGCCTGATCCTGCCTCGATTCGAAGATATTTTTCATTCATTTTATACCGGTGAAATCACCAAGGGTGTTAATCTCGCGGCCAGCCGTTTGAACGTGGATTTTTTGGTCCATATCACTGACCGTTCAAATCATGACACATGGCTTGACCCCACCTTGCTTGACCGCAAATACATCGACGGTATTTTGTTTGCTGATATCGATAATGACTTGGATATTGTCAAGCGCGCCATCATGCGCGGCATGCCATGTTTGGTGCTTAATAATATCATCCATGAGCCGATCAATTATATTGCCGTGAATAATTACAAAGCAGCCATGACCGTGGTCGAGGAATTCATCAAGCAGGGCCATAAGCATATTGCCACCATTGCCGGTGATTTGACCACTCAAGCAGGGCAGTCACGCTTGGAAGGGTATCATGATGCCTTGAAGAAGCATAATATCGCGATCGATAAAGAACTGGTTAAAGTCGGCGGCTTTTTGCGCACGCCTGCCCGTCATGCGGCCCAGGAACTTTTTAAATTGAAAAATAAACCAACCGCTATTTTTGCAGCCTCAGACGTCATGGCCATGGAAGCCATGGATGTGGCCCGTCAGAAAAAGATTTCAATTCCTGATGATTTGGCCATTTGTGGTTTTGATGATAACCCTTTGCGTTTGACCAGCTCCATTCCTTTAGCCACGGTTTCCCAGCCCCTGGTTGAAATGGGGCGTTTGGGCCTGGAGATGCTGTATCAAATCAGCCATGGCAAGGCCAAGTTACCGGTCAAGGAAGTCTTGAATGCTAAATTGATCAAGGCCGCTTCTATGGTTAAAGGACTATGAAAATATCCGAACTCAAAGAACATATCCGTGATATTCCCAACTTCCCTAAAGAAGGCATTATCTTTAAGGACATTTCTACATTATTAAAGCACCCCAAAGCCTTTGGAAAATCCATCGACGCCCTGGCTGCTGAGTTTAAGAATTCAAAGGCCAAGTATGTGGTGGGTGTGGAAGCTCGTGGCTTTATTTTTGGGGCGGCCTTGGCCTATAAACTTGGTGCTGGCTTCATTCCTGTCCGCAAAAAAGGCAAGCTTCCTTATAAAACCAAGAGTGTCACCTATCAGCTTGAATATGGGATGGATACGCTTGAGATCCACGAAGATGCTATTGCTGCCAATTCCAGGGTCATTGTGGTTGATGATCTTTTGGCCACTGGTGGCACTGTCAAAGCTGTGATTGATCTTTTAAAGTTGCAAAAAGCCAAAATTGTGGGTGTTGCTTTTTTGGTCGAATTAGAGTTCCTCAAAGGTAAAGAGAAGCTTAAAGATCTGCCGATTTATTCGGTAATCCAGTACTAAATCCTCATGAAAATTGCGTTGGTTTTTCTCTTCGCACATATCCTGTGTTCGCTACTCTTCTCCCTGTGCGCTACGCTTTGGAAAATCAATAAGCGCTGGGTATTTCTATTTACCGCACTTTTCTTTATCTGTCCAACAGCAGTATTTCTGGTTCTTGGCCCCCATCATCTTTACCTGTTGTATGTGGCTGCTTTCGTGGCCTTTTTGGCCTTGGCAAAGGCAACCGAACTTTTTTATATTTTCTTGAAAACCCAAGAAGATATTATGCGCTACTTTTTTTGGCTGGCCGTATTGATTCTTTCTTTAGGCTTAGGGATGAATAGTATGTTTGAGATCAATCTTCGACGTAATGCCATCGATTTTTGGAAATATGAGGCCCAACATCATCCAAGCGCCTCGAGCATCTGTCATTTAGCAGATGCTTATGATGCCGCTCGGAATAATCAGGCCGCAGAGCAGTATTATGCCAAAGCGATCAGCCTTGATCCTAAATTGATGAAACCATACGTAGCGTTAATCCAAATTGACCGTGAGAAAGCTTCTTGGGACCAGATGGTTAAATTCTCAAAGAAAGTTATTTCTTTAAACCCCCAAGATTTCCAAGCCTATTTAGACCTAGGTGAGGCTTACCGGATGCTGGACCAATCCGCCGAAGCTGTTGAAACCTATAGCAAGCTATTGGATCTTTTTCCTGATGATGAACAGGTGCATATTAAGGTCATTGAAGCTTATGGAGAGGCCATTGCCCATGATCCTGGTAATGATCTTTACAAGGAAAAGCGCGAAGAGGTCTTGGCTGATTCAGAACAGCTTTCCCGACGCAAAAACTATACAGCCATGGATTATTATAACCTGGCATTTTTATATGAGCAGGTGGGTGGCAAGGATGAAGCCATGCGTTTTTATGCCAAGGCCCTGCAAATGCAGCCTAATATGAAAGATGCATTGTTTAATTTGGCCAATCTTTACCGCGATTCGGGAAACTATAAGGCCGCCATCGAGCTTTACGCCCGGTTGGTGCATTTTCATCCCCAATTTGCTTTAGGGTATCTTAATATGGGCATTATCTTTAATGCTGTAGGTGATCAGGAAAGGGCACGCCGTCTTTATTTGAAAGTGATCAAATTGGACCCTGATAATGGCGATGCCTATTTTAATTTAGGTTATTTATGCGAATCACAGGGCCAGTTTAATGATGCGGTCAATTATTATGAGAAAGCCGTGGAAGTTGCTCCTAAGAATGCGGAAGCTTATTATAATTTAGGCAATGTTTATGCCAATTTGGGGCAAAATGGAGAAGCCATCGCTGCTTATTTAAAGACAGTTGGCATTAATCCTAAACATATGAATGCGTATGTCAATTTATCCATACTGTCATTTAAATCAGGTGATTTTCAAGGAGCTATTCATTATCTGGAAGAGGCGCAATCTTTAGGGTATAATCCTCCGGATGAATATTTGAAGACCTTGGAACCGTATAGGAAGTGATATGAAATTTAGCTTTTTGGTTAAGCTGGTATTGTTCCAGAAACGGTCTATTTTCGCCGTCATCTACGGTTTACAATAATTTTCTTCTAAAGTATCCTTAGTATATTTGGAAGAAAATTATTGTAAAGCCTTGATGACTTTTGCCGAAAAAGCCCTTAATGTTTCTTCCACAACACCAGCTTAACCAAAAAGCTAAGAATTTACGTTGGTATCTAGTAATTTTGCGCCTGTAGCTCAAATTGGAAAAGGCCCAATTGCTTAGTAAGGCCCAAGCGGATTTCAGTTTTAAAAATGCGCCTATAGCTCAAATTGGATAGAGCGAGACACTCCTAACGTCTAGGTTGGCCGTTCGACTCGGCCTAGGCGCATTTTTAAAATCCTTTTATAAAATCTTCATCGTCCCCACCGGAAGGATATTTATCGGTGAAATAGCATAATCCTATCATTCGATATACCAAATGCCACGGCTGCGGCAAGCGGATACTTTTAGCCCGATCAAAATTTTGCCCCGATTGTTTTAAGTTAGATGCGCGCATGCATATCGAAAATATTTCCGCAAAGGCCAGGGAAGTTTTTTGGGCCTATCTGCATAAGCACGGCCGCAGATGTTTTTTCTCAGGAGTGTCCCTGGAAATTGATGATGACACCAGTCCCTGGTATTTCATCAAGCAGCTGGCGAATTTTTATAGAAAAGGCTCACCGGTAAGAAAGAGGAAGCTAGTCTATTGGTCCCGCGGCCGTACCAATTGAATTAAAAAAATTCGTTCAATGCACGGGCTGTTCTTGTGATATAATTTTTTTACCCTGATAGACATTCTGTCAGGGTTTTTCCTTTGTTTTTTGGTGAGGTCTATGCGATTAAAATACCTTATTGCTTATTTTATTATTTTTGTCCTGCCTATCTCAGCCCAGGCGCAGGAATACCATCATCACTATTTGACCCTTGAACAGATCCAACGCGTCAGGGTCGTCAAAGATTCTTTAAGCGGTGTTAATACCCAATCGGTAATGGAGATGATCAAGGATTTGGAAAAATCCCGTTACCCTGAAATTAATCTTGAAATCAAAGAGGCTGAAGCCCATGCCTTTAATGATATCGTTGTACAGCAGGATGTTCAAGACCAGCACAAAAAGCAATGGCTTTACAGCATGGTCTGCCTTAATATGGCGTATCTTCAATTTTCCGGAACGGCACCTGGTAGTAATACTACGTCTTTAAATATGCTTATTCGCCAAGAGTTACAAAAATATTTACCTGCCGCTGTTTTAAATAAGTCTGGTTTTTTGTATTCGCTATCTTGATTTTTTATTAACCAATGATCTAAGGACGTGATATGCACGATGCAATCCAGAAGGTTTCTGAATATACGATCCAATATGGGATGAATGTGGCCGCGGCTATTATTATTTTTGTGATTGGCCGCTTTATTGCGAAGTTCGTGGCTGGTTTAACAGAAACTGCGATGCTAAAGGCCAAAGTTGACAAAACCTTGGCCATCTTCGGACGGCATTTGACTTTTTATGGGGTGATTACATTTGCCTTTATCGCTGCCTTGAATAAATTGGGAGTTGAAACCAGTTCTTTTATTGCGGTGATCGGTGCTGCTTCCTTGGCTGTTGGCCTGGCTTTGCAGGGTTCCTTGGCTAATTTTGCTTCTGGTGTGTTGATCGTGCTTTTTCAACCCTTTAAAGTGGGCGATGTCATCGATGCCGGCGGCGCGCAGGGCACGGTTGAAGAGATCCAAATTTTAAATACGATTATTATCTCTGGTGACAATAAGAAAGTCATTGTGCCAAACTCAAAGATTACCAGCGATAAAATAACCATTGATCTGGCTAAATGATGATACCATTGGTGCTTTTGCGGCATGGTGAAAGTGTTTGGAACAAAGAAAACCGGTTTACAGGCTGGACCGATGTTGAGCTGTCTGCCAAGGGTATCAGTGAGGCAAAGCAAGCAGGGCAGGTCCTTCAATCCAAGGGATATGTTTTTGATTTGGCATTCACCTCTGTCTTAAAACGGGCCCAGCACACCCTTGATATTGTTTTAGAGGAAATGGATTTAAACGGCATTGAGACGTATAAATCATGGCGGCTTAATGAACGGCACTACGGTGCGCTTCAAGGTCTGAATAAAGCAGAGACCGCCCAAAAATTTGGAGAGAGCCAAGTGGCCATTTGGAGAAGATCATATAGTGTGCCGCCACCGCCATTGGCCCGTGATGATGAGCGTTTCGAAGGCCATGATCCGCTTTATCATGATGTCGACCCATCCGAGCTTCCTTTAAGTGAATCTTTAAAAGACACCGTGGAAAGGTTCCTGCCGTATTGGCACAATACCATTGTGCCATTGTTATCAACGCGGCAGGTGATCATGGTGGCCCATGGTAATACCTTACGGGCCTTGATCAAATATATGGACCAGATTTCCGACGATGATATTGTGAACTTAGAAATCCCAACCGGCGTTCCTTTGGTCTATGAGCTCAATGAAGCGCTTAAGCCCATAAAATCTTACTATCTGGGGAGGCAATAATGAGTCGTGCCATCAAGAGTGTTTTTTTTGCAGCTGGAGTGATCATGGTTTTTACAGCTCAGACGAGGCAAGATGATCAGCAATCGCATGGTCAAGCCAGGCCTGCGGCACATGCGCCATCAAACAAGCCACGCCAAGCTCCCACGCAAAGGACGACGCCTCAACGTAGTTCCTTGCCCCAACAAAGACACACGCCACAACAAAGAACGCCCAGACCACCGCAACCGCAGCCACAAGAGACTCGGTCCGTCCCAGCAGCGTATCCATCGCGGTCAGGTCCTCGGGTGTATGGACAGCAACCAGCGGCCCCTCAACAAAATAATACGCTCTTTCATCGTCAACACCATAATCACTGGCAACCCCGATATAATTATTACGGGAATGGGTATCATTTTTATCCCTACGTTAATATTGCTTCCATGGTCGAACTTTCTGGCACGGGTGTCATGGTTTCTTTTAATGGCCAGAATTTTTATTTTGACCAAGGGACTTTTTACTTCCAAGATGATTCCGGGCAATATGAGGCAGTGGCACCACCGATTGGCATTATTGTCCCAGCTTTACCCGCCAATGCCCATGTGCTGAATGTCGACGGCCAAACGTATTACCGCTCTAAAGGCATTTTTTATGTCCAGGTGCCACAAGGCTTTCAAGTCATTGCGCCCTTGGCCCCTGACGAAGGTTCATAATATGGTAGGAAAAGTTAATGTCCTTTGGCTTTCTAAACCGCAAGAGCATGATTACATTGCGGCGGGGTCTTTTTTGAGTTTATTGTACGAAAAGAAATTTGTATCCGGTTGTGTTAAGAAATTGGAATTGGCATCCATGAGAGAATTTAAGGCCAAGGACATTTTTAGGGCCTCGGCGTTGCCGTTATTAGGGTTAGCCAACTCTCATGTAAAGGCGGATAAAGAAAAAATAGACGCAAAACAAAAAATCTCGCCACTTCTTTTGGTCAGGGACAGCAAGAATGGAAAGGTGATCATTGCCGACGGTTATCACCGTTTGTGCGCGGTATACTATTATGATGAAGACGCAATCATTCCTTGTAAAATCATTTAGTTTGATTTTTCTTTTGAGCGCCACCGTAGGGTTTGCTAAGACGGACAATGACCAAAACGAGATCATTCTTTTGAATGATCTTGCCGCAGCGCTAGAAGACAGCAATCCACAGCTTTCCAAAAATCTTAGCGAGTTTGCCGAAGAAAGAGAAAAGCAGTGGGATGACAGGACGGCCCATCCTATTGATCCTTCAGCCGCACTTTCACCAGAAGAAATAGTTCAAATCCGGCAGCAGTTGAAGCTTTTGAATGAAGCCTTGCCGCAGATTAAGTCCACCTATCCTTTAATTGCCTTAGGGTTAAAGAGAATGATTAAAGAGCTCGGCGCAAAAGTTCCTGTGACTTTTAACGGGGCGTTTGTGGGAATGCAAGAGAGTGATTTTTTTAACATTTATCCTGTTAAAAGTGTCAGGGGTTTAAGGCATGAGGGAGAGGATGAATGGTTTACTTATAATGACCCTCTTGATGATCCGCTTCATCACATTGTTACTTTTTATTTCCATCATCAACAGTTGGCCCAATGGAAACTGGATGACAGGCCGGAGGCTATTAAAGAATATTTAAATGAATTTTGTTTTTATCAACCGCCGTCCTTGACCTATGAAGCCATCAAGAATGTGATGCAACGGATGCCTTATGAAGATTTTTTGAATATCACCAATCGTGAGCGGCCAGTCCTTTTTACCGAATTTTATGTGGAAGGTACTGCGCGTTTTGCCAGCTCTTCTGAATTTATTGTCACTCCTAATGATCCGCCATGTTGTAAAGAAGGATTTACCATTGTTAAATTAGGCATGAGTTTGGGGCTAGCCAAAACCCCGGCACCCATCGAAGCGGTGGTGGCCCATGAACTTGCGCATCGCGTGTTGGACTCGATCCGCAAAGGCAATGTGAATTGTGATGCTGAGCGGGCTGCCAATCGGTTGATTAGAAAATGGGGTTTTACCGAGGAGTTAAAGCAGGCAAGTCAGTTATTCGGCCAGCGTAAAGGGGATCCCGCAGCATGCCAGGAAGTCCATCAGACAAAACCGGGAGATAAAAAATGAAACAACAGAAATTGATCATGGCTGCGATTTTATTATTGTTGATGATAAAACCGGTTTTGGCGCTTGAGCATGTTCAAAAGGATGGCTTGTTTAGCATGGATGTCCCTGAAGCATGGCATTGGAACGAATTCCCTGGGGAGGTGGTGATTGCCTATCCAGATGGCAAGGACGCTGCGATGGACATTCAAATGGTGCCTGTTCAACATCTTTCACCAGCCGATATTGCCCAAAGGCTAAAAGAGAACAGCGATGCATTAATCAAACAGATCAATGCCCACGGTGGTACTCTAATTGATCAAAAAATGATCAAGGTAGATCAAGTGGATGCTTCAGAAGTTGATTTTAAAACCGGCCAAGGCGCTGATGCGGTGGTTGTTACCTACGTTTCTTTTTTTCATCAAGGTGAGGGCTTTAAGATCACCTACGGCAGTAATGATGTAAAAACACATGCAGTCTTAGATGATGTGATTGCCAGCATTAAGTTTTAACTTACTTCCTGTTTTGCCGCAACGACTTCAATGAGGATATTGACAAGGTCTTGGTCAAGCAGGTCGGTCATGGTGCGCATGATACGGCCAGCTTCTTGAGGGCTTTTTCGCGGGCGGTAAGGCCGTTCAGTTGTGAGGGCATCATAGATGTCAGCGACGGACAATATACGGACCAGGGCTGATATTTCCTCGCCCTTAAGCCCATCTGGGTAACCTGAGCCATCAAGCTTCTCATGATGGTGGCGGATCAAATCGCATAGGTGCTGCAAGGATCGCACGGGTTTGACGATGCTTTCGCCAATTTCAGCATGCCGGCGCATGATCACCCATTCTTCATCAGTCAGTTCGCCTTCTTTTTTAAGGATCTCATCTGGGATGCCAATTTTGCCCAAATCGTGCAAACGTGCACCATCCCTTAAGGCGTTCAAGTCTGCCTCATCAAGCCCTAAGCGTTGACCGATTAATACTGCATGATTGGCAACGCGATCAAGGTGCCCTTGTGAATATTTGTCTTTGGCATCCACGGCCAAGGCCAGGGCAGAGATGGTTTCGAAATAGGTTTTTTCAATGTCACGGTTAAGTTTTGAATTCTCGATGGCAATGGCGGTTTGAGACGCGAGATTATAGATGAGTTGTTTGTCTTCTTCTGTAAAATCTTCACCATCGTTTTTACTCACAGCCATAATTCCGCTGACACGGTCGTGGTAAACCAGGGGAGCACAAAGCACATTCTCGCCGAATATTTCCTTTAAGAGAGGATTGTCATGACTATGCAGGAAAATACCTGAAACCTGTTCTGCTTTTTTCTCTGTAATGACTTTGACAAAAGGACAGCCTTCAATTTTTAACAAGATTTTATCGGAAGGGTCATAATCAACGCCATAAACATTATTAATGATCAGTTCCGTTTTTTTATCGTTTAAAAGCAGGACAGAGCTGACATTGGCATTTAAAGCGCTGGTTAAGGTCTCAAGGATCAGTACTAGGAAAGAATCTATATTTCCCATGTTAGATATGCCATGGCCAACCCTGGTCATGACAGTATTCAAGGTCTTTTTTGCCAACTCAAGGCTACGGACATTTTCTTCCAGGCGTTGGGTGACAGCTGAAAAAGAACGGCTTAAGACTACAATTTCGTTTTCTCCCTTGTTCAGTTCCTTGACCGTATCAGCGCTTAATAAACCTTCTAAGGCTTTGCTGTTGTTTTTTGAAATTTCAATGACTTTGACAAGCAGAGCGCGGATACTGACAAAGCCAATAAATACGCCTAAGCCAATCAGCATCATAATATACTTATAGTCAATTGAAGAGATGCTTACATGCCCTTTTTGGGTCGTCTGCGAATAGATGTAAAAGAGAAGGACTAAAGGGACAATGGATGTGATTAAAAAAAGAATGGTGAACTTGCGCAGGATGGATGCGTCTTCAAAAGAGGCCAAGAAAAAAATTCTTTTCTCTTTTTTCATGATTCTAGTATAACATATGTATCCCCCGATGCATCAGTGATTGATAAAATTTTAATTCCCCCTTTCATAGGATTTGCCATGAAACACGCCCTCCTTTTTTTGATGTTATGCTTTTTTTCTCATGCCAGTGATGCCCAAGAGATACAGGTTTATTTTTCACCGAATGGCGGTTGTGAAGAGGCTGTGATTTCCAAAATCAATAGCGCCGCTAAAACCATTGACATTGCCATGTATTACTTAAGTTCCGCCAACATCGCCCATGCCTTGGTGCGGGCACAGCAGAGGAATGCCGCAATAAGGATTGTTTTAGACCAGGGACAGGAAATTGAAAGTGCTTCCAAAAGCGGATATTTGATCAAGCATGGATTTGAGATCAGGTATCATCTGGGCTTTGGGCTTATGCATAATAAATTCGCCATTATCGACGGTGAAACACTGATTACGGGTTCGTTTAATTGGACCCAGACGGCCCAGGAGCGTAATGAAGAAAATTTACTTATCATCCATGATGAATCAACCATCAGCCAATACCAACAACGTTTCGAATATTTATGGAACACCAGCCGCATTGACTTGAGGGATGCGAGGGGGCTTGCGGCCGCTCCTGCTTGGGTGTGCACCACTTTTCATCTTTTTTGTGGGCATTAAAATAATCGAAGCATTAGGTGATCATTCCTGACGAAAAGTATATAATTAACGTAAGTTTTATATAATGTCATTCTGAGGCTTTAGCCTAAGAATCTTAAGGTAAATTTGTGGGGGAGTTATGAATAAGTTAAAAGTTCTAGCGGTATTATTTTTATGGTTTTCACTGTCTTGTCTGGTGGCCCGTGATAAGGCCTCTGCGGACAATGCTGTATTATCTGACAATAGCAGCCAGGAACTTAATCAGGAATTAAATGATGAAGGTTATGGCAAGGATGATGTTGAATACAATAACAGCGAAGACGAACAGACCAATGTCGATGCACCAATCCCAGGGGAAAATGCTAACTCGCGATGAGACTAAAAAAGTTGGTCATTGGTTTGGTTCTTTGTCTTGGGCCTGGCTTTATTTCCCAAGCTGATGATGATTCTTCGGCCCCAGCCATGGATACCTATAATAAAGCTGTGAGGCTTTATGAGGCCCATAATTGGGATGCGGCTCGGGAGTATTTTCATCAGTATTTAGCAGAATATTCAGATACGCCTCTTTATGTAACCTGCCTTTATTATTTAGCCTATTGTTATCAAGAGCTAGGCGACTCCGAACAAGCCATTCTGCTTTATCATAAAGTCATTGATATGGCCCAAGGTCCAGATGCGTTTTGGGCTGATATGGCCCAAAAACGGATTGATGAACTGGTAGAGAGCGATTAAAAAGAGAAAACCCTCCGCTAAGCAGAGGGTTTTCTTGTTAAGGATAACCTGTAAGTATGATTACGGAGCTAAAACACCACCTGTGGTGATGGTTTCCGTGGTGGTACCTGAACTTCCCACACTCACTGGTGTAGCGGTGATGGTATAACCAGTGCTGCTCATGCCAGTGCAGCTGTAGTTATAACCAGCAATGGGTGAGTTGGCGCAATAAGCCGTGTTAAGGTACGGAGGAGTAGCCGAAACTAAGGCTGTCTCATCGGCAGGATAGTTACCGTTGTTAGCTGTACCATAAGATTCAGCGGCTGTTGACATAGCGCGCAGCGTTGCTTTGGCCAAGGCGTCATTAGACGTCATTTTGGCACGAAGCAAGTTCGGGATCGCAATTGCAGCCAGCAATGCGATGATCGCAACTACGATCATAATTTCCACCAGCGTGAAACCTTGTTGCATTTTTCGAGTACGCATAGTACCCTCCTTACGGTTATATGGTTATATATGACTCCAATACTAAGTATACAATATAATTCCTTCTCTGCCAGTTTTTTGCAAAAATTTTTAATCTTGGGAAACGGCTTGAAATTTTTAAGAATCCGGTGTTATACTGATGCCTGTAGTTTGGATAAACCATTTTAGGTAATAGTCTTATATATAGAAAGTCCAATTATGAATGAAGAGCTGACAAATTTATGGCAGGCGCTGAACCTTTTGTTGCGTAGCCATCCCTGGCATGGTATCCCTATAGGAGAAGAGTCTCCAAGTGTGGTCAATACCTATATTGAAACCGTTCCTTCAGATACGGTTAAATATGAGATTGATAAAAAAAGCGGTTTCTTGAAGGTAGACCGGCCTCAAAAATATTCCAGTATATGTCCAACTCTGTATGGATTTATTCCCCAAACCTATTGTTCTGATGGGATTGCTGAACTTTGCCGTGAACGTACCGGTCGCCAGACAGTGGTAGGGGACGAAGATCCTTTGGATATCTGTGTACTAACTGAAAAGGTCATCACGCATGGCGATATTATTGTGCGTGCTCTTCCTATTGGCGGTTTTCGTATGATTGACCGTGGGCAGGCAGATGACAAGATCATTGCGGTCATGCATGGGGATGCGCTTTACAGCCAATGGAATAACATTGAAGATTGCCCCCGTTCATTCATTGATAGACTTAAACATTATTTTTTGACCTATAAGGATATTCCTGGGTCTGATGAACGTATTTGTGAGATCACCCATGTTTTTGGCCGGGAAGAGGCCATGGAAGTCATCCGGTATGCCCGTAAAGATTATAAAAAACGTTTTGCTGATCTCGAAGATATGATGTCTGCTGTTGGGGACGATTAATCTTGTAGAACCTAACATAGGAGAAATGAAATGCCTGAAACCGTACCTGTGAAAAAGAGAATCCTTGTTGTTGATGATGATACAGCTGTGACTAAACTTTTGGAGAAAGTCCTGACCCAAAACGGTTATGATGTCCTTGTTGCCCATGATGGGCTTGATGGCATGGTCCAAGTGCGAAAGACCACTGCCATTGATTTGATCTTGCTTGATGTCATGATGCCTGAATTAAATGGTTATGATGTCTGCCGTGACCTGAAATTTGATGACCGTTTTAAACATATTCCGATCATTCTTTTGACATCCCGTGAACAGGAATTGGACCCTAGGATTGGAGAGTTGATGGGAATTGAATATGTACAAAAACCTGTCAATTCAAAGCTCTTGATAGAGAAAATCAAAACTGCATTTAAATAAACCTCCTTTATGCCCGGTGTTGACCCTGTCAACACCGGGTGTTAACATGATTAAATTATGTTTAGACGGCTGTTATTATTGTGTATTTTTTCTGCAGCGATCATCACGCCAGTCCATGCCGACGATCAATTTACCAAGAACAATCCAGATGGCTATAAGTATGAATTTGCGCGCAGCTATATCACGGCCTTAAGTTACATGAAGGACATTGATGAACGATGGAATAAAAATACCCCTAAGAAGCTTTTTGCCCATGACAAATTAAAGATGATCCTGGCCACCATCAATGACCTGGCCTTGGACAGCTCAGATTTGTTGATCATCAAACATTATTTGCTCAAATATTTGACTTCTCCCAACATGTTGATGCGTAAGGTGGCTGATATGGTGGTGGTGTCAATCTCACGAGAGATTGCAATCAACCACGAAGAAAAGTCTCTGTGGGAAGATTGGTATGATTTAAACAGAGAGGCCCAAGCCACCCGTCCCAAAGAAATTGAATTTGTGAAAAGCCAGTATGCTTTCGAATTGCGGCGTAAAGAAGCTGACAAAGATATTATCCAGGCCACAGTTTTGATGACCAAGGTTTTGATGAGTGATAAAAATAAGAATGATAAGGGGCATTTATTGGCCATCACTGCTCAACAGCGTCAGAAACTGCTGGATAAATTAGATACTTTCGGAGGAGATTACCTTGATTGGGGGCTCAAGCCCCATCAAAGGACATTGGAAAGTTGTGTGTGCGTAATTAGAGAAATTTTGGAAGACTCCATCTGGATCTCCATTGATGAGAAGTAGCAGTCCTTTTCAAAGCCCTGAAGTGATCTGCCTGGAAGCGTCGGCTGGCAGTGGTAAAACCTACGCCTTGGCCAAGCGTTATGTTCAGCTAAGTCTTTATTTGGCCGATCAGCAGCAAATCCCCATTCAATCAATCCTAGCCATCACCTTCACGAATAAAGCCACCTGGGGCATGAAGTCGCGCATTTTGGATTTTTTTAAGCGCATTGCCTTAAAGGAACTAAGCCCGTCAGAGATCAAGGAAATAATCGGGCCTTTGGGGCTAGAAGTCCAAGAGGCTTCTCAAAGGGCTTTTGCTTTAATGAACGCTGTGATCCGTCAGTACCATTATTTTCAGGTCCAGACCATTGACAGCTTTGTGAATATTCTTCTTGTAGGCTGTTCTTTTAAAATTGGGCTTTCGGCCCGGTTTAAAATCCAGCGTAATTCAAAGGAATATCTACAGTTGAGTTTAGACCAGCTTTTGGATGAGGCCCATACCAATCGAAAATTGCGGGGGCTGTTTGAAGATTTTGTCCGGCAGTATCTTTTTTTAGAAAATCGTTCCGGATGGTTTCCCCGGGAAGATCTCTTAGATGTGATCAGTCAGCTTTTCAGGCAATACAATACCTATCAACGGCAGATTTTAATTTATCCAGACGCACAAGACATTTTCTCACTCAAGAAAAAGATTTATACACTCATGCAGGAATTAAAAGAGCTTTGCCCCGAGAAGACCAAGAAGGTATTTTTAGATCATATTAACTCTCTGTTAGCCGACGGCAGCGGTATTTTTGACATCGATGATTTAACTGGGCAGTGGTCTAAAGAAGATTTTCCTATCAATAAAGGTGGGGAAGTAAGCCCACAACTCCAAGAGTTATGGCAAAAATTAACGCAGGAGATACGAGCGCTTTGCCGTTTGGAAGCGAGGAGTTTATTTAACCCTTATGTAGCTTTGTTTGATCGTACCCTGGAGCGTTTTTTGCAATTATCTAGGCGTGATGACGTGCTTTTTTTGGAAGAATTAAACCGTCGTGCGGCGACATTGTTTGAAAATGATTTAGTCAGTGCAGAGGAATTATATTTTCGCCTGGCCGCGCGCTTCCAGCATTACTTGGTCGATGAATTTCAGGACACTTCGGTGAGCCAGTGGAAAAATCTGACACTGTTGGTGGAAGAAGCCTTGTCCCATGGCGGATCGCTATTTTATGTTGGAGACAAGAAGCAGGCTATCTATGCTTTTCGCGGCGGGGAAAGCAGATTGTTTGACGCCTTGAAGATACAACTTGCTGATTTTAATGTGCAGATTAAGAATCTGGAGAAGAATTATCGCAGTTGCCCTGAAATCATCAAATTTAATAACCGTATTTTTAGTTTAGAGAATTTGAAAGATTTTTTACAGCGTCGTCTGGATGATTCCGTTGAGAATAAGCGACATGATATTCATTTTTCTGAAGATGATTTTAACCTTATAGCCAATACCTTTGGGCATTCTCATCAAGAAACTGGCAAAGGGCTAAAAGGTGGTGTGGTCCGTGCAACTTATTTAGATGGACGCAACAAAGCCGAGAGGGAAACTGAGGTGTGCGGGCGACTGATTAATTTGGTCAGGGATTTGCAAAAGCGTTTTGCTTTAAAAGACATTGCCATTTTAACTCGAGGCAATAAGGAATTGGAAGATATTAATCAATGGCTCTTGCAAGCAGGGATTTGGGCCTCATCAGAACGCAGCAGTGATCTAAAAGGGAATCCTTTGATTGCAGAGCTTATTTATTTACTTACATTTTTATCCTCTCCCATCGATAACAATGCCTTTGCTCAGTTTTGTCTGGGAGATCTTATGGTCAAAGCCACTGGCTTGCAAGCAGAGGCTATTCGTGGTTTTCTTTTTGATTGTGCCAGGCGTTCGAAAAGTTTTAAGGAGATTTATTTTTATAAGGAATTTGAAGGACGTTTTCCCCAAATTTGGGAGAAATTTTTTGAGGGTTTCTTTCGGCAGGTGGGGACAAGTCCTTTATATGAATTGGCCTCTGGGCTCATTTGTCGCTTTGAGGTAGAGCAGAATTTCCCTCAATACCATGGCTTTATCATGCATTTGCTTGAACTCATCAAGAAACAGGAGAAGGACAATTGCGATTTATCGTCTTTTCTTGGTTATTACGAGAATCTTGAGGGAGAAGAACGTTTTGTGCCCATGGCCCAGATCAATGCCATCAAGATTTTGACCGTGCATAAGGCCAAGGGCCTGGAGTTTCCGGTTGTCATCATTCCATTTTTAGAGATGGATATTAATGCAGGCAGCGGTGGCAGGGATGGAAGCCAGTCGTATATTTTGGATATTGAAGATGAGGGCATGAGTTTAATTCGTATCAAGGAAAAATACCGTGAATTTTGCCCTGAATTGCAGGAGCGGTATGAAAAGGAATATAAAAAGGCCTTCTTGGTAGAATTAAACAGCGTGTACGTGGCTTTGACGCGCAGCATTGAAGAGCTTTATGTTTTTATTCCTCATCGAGTAGGCAATACCATTAATCCTGCCAAGTTTTTGATCCCAGAAGAATGTTTGAGCCTGGGCGCGCCTGCAGAGAGGCCAGTAAGTCATGAATCCACTGAGCCTCATCAGAAGATTAAACCGTTCATTACTGATACTTGGAAAGGCCTTACAGAAGAATTTTTGGATGAACCAGCAGCTGAAGTGCAGTCCGCGCGCCTTGGCGAATTTTATCATGCGGTTCTGATGAATATAGCAGCTGTTGATGAATCAAATGTGGAAACAGTGCTTAATGAGGCATGGAACAAGGCCTTGCGCATATTTCCATCGATGAATATGCAGACCAGCGAGATTCTCTCCTTTATTAAGCGTCCTGATGTCCGACCGTTCTTTTATTTACCAGTAGATGTGCAGGCCTTCTGCGAAAAAGAATTTGTGAATAGTTATGGAGATACCAGGCGCATTGATCGTTTGATTGTGTTGAAGGATGAAGTGTGGGTCGTTGACTACAAACTTTCACGGGCCGACGAAGCACAGCATCAGCAACAAATTCAAGGCTATGTTGAGCTGGTGAGGCAGTTTTACCCAAAGCATAAGGTCACAGGGCATGTTTTGTACCTTGTCAACCCCGGGGGTTGACAAGGTTCTATTTCTTAAATAGGGGACGCAGCCCTATTTAGTGTCATTGCGACGAAGCAATCCCTGTAGAACATAGTTAAAGATATGAGCAAGATTATTACAGTTCCATTTACCGAAGAATTCTTGGCCTCCGTGGTTGAGTACGTGTACAAGTACTACGCCCAGCACAAGGGGGATTTGTCGCGATTGGCCCTAGTCTTCGGCGGGCACAGGCCTTCTTTATTCATTAAGCGAGACCTGGCCCGCCGCATTGGCCGTGCCTTTGTGCCGCCGCGCTTTTTTACCATCGATGAATGGATGTCCTATGTGGCTTATGGAGATGAGAAGCCCGCAACAGGCTATGATCTGGACCATTGCTTTTATTTGTATCAGTTGGCCATGAAACATTGCCCATGGGTCTGTGAAGGAAGGGAAAATTTTGCCCAGTTTTTTCCATGGGCGCGGGAAATACTCAATTTCATCGAACAGCTTGATCTTGAAGATGTGCCCATCGATGCCCTTAAGACCATCCAGGAACATGCCCAAATTGGTTTTAGCGTGCCGGAAGATATCAATAAATTGCTGATGCATTTAAGCGTTTTACGAAAATTCTATCATGAAGAGCTTGTGAGTAAAAACTTGAGTACCCGTGGTTTCCAATACCGTCAGGCTGCTCAACATGTGGCCCAATGTGATTTAAGTGGCTTTGATGAAGTGCTGATTTGTAATTTCTTTTATTTACACCGCACTGAAAATACCGTATTTAAAAATATCTATGACCGTGGCAAAGCAGTGCTCTTCATGCAAGGTGATGAAAGGCGCTGGCCTGCCTTGTCACGCATTGCCAAAACCTTTGGCACTCCCATTACCGAGGGCAGGGAAGTGAGCCCTACGAAATTTAACCTGAAAATTTATGAAGCATTTAACAGTCATGCACAGGCTGGCATGGTTAGAGAGATCCTAGAGAAGATTGATGATCCTGAATCGACCGTGATTGTACTGCCCGATGCTAATTTTCTCTCAGTCTTGCTGACTGCCATAGGCACACAGGTCGAAGAGTTTAATATTTCGATGGGGTATCCTTTAAAACGCAGCGCTTTATATATTTTGTTGACCTTGATCATGACAGCCCAAGAGCGGCGACGAGATGACTTGTACCATACTCCTGATTATCTGCGTTTGCTGCAACATCCACTCATCAAGAATTTAAATTTAGGGCCATCCCAAGGAGTGGTCAGGGTCTTGGTGCATAAAATCGAAGAGGTATTAAAAGGCGATATCTTAACGGATATCTCCGGAAGATTATTTATAGCACCAGCTGACATTGTTGGTCACGAACAGATCTTTGAGGCCGCAGTTGGATCACTCAAGGCCATGGACATTACAGTATCAATCAAAGATCTTAAAGATGTGATGCGGCAAATCCATGAAATTTTCTTTATTAATTTCGCGGATGTCAATTCCATGGGCCGTGCGGCTGGGGCCTTACAGGAGTTTGTTGCCTTCATGCAAATAAACAGCCCCATGGACCGGTATCCGTTTAACGCACAGATTGCTTTGCGCATACAGCAGATGAGTGATGAGTTAAAGGCATCAGCCTTTGCCTCTGAAACCTTTGAGCCGAGGGATTTGTTCAAAATCCTCGAGGAGCGTTTATCAAGCCAGATGGTGGCTTTTAGTGGTTCACCTTTGCGTGGCTTGCAGGTGCTGGGGCTTTTTGAGACCAGGGCTTTGAATTTTAAGAATGTCATTGTGGTTGATGTGAATGAAGGCCTTTTGCCTAGTTTGAATATTTATGAGCCTTTGATTCCGCGTGAAGTGATGATCAAACTTAATTTGGATCGTTTGGAATTGGAAGAAGAAATCCAGCGCTATGGTTTTATGCGTTTGATTTCAGCCGCAGACCAGGTGCATCTTATTTATCAGCAGAATAATGACAAGGTCCGCAGCCGTTTCATTGAAGAGCTGATTTGGGAACAGGAACAGCGCAAGGAAGCGATCAACACAGTCAATATTATCCGTGGCGATTTTGAGGTTTCCGTTGAGAGGAAACAGCGTTCTGTCCCTAAAACCCCTGCGATGATTGAATTTTTAAAGGACTTTAAGTTTTCAGCTTCCAGCATCAATACGTACTTAGGAAATCCTTATGCTTTTTATTGCCGTTATGTTTTAGGCTTACGCATCAAGGATGATCTTTTGGAAGATCCTGAAAGCCGGCATGTGGGCGCCTTTATCCATGATTTATTGCAAGATGCTTTTAATGGTTTCGTCGGCAAGAAGCCAGTTTTAGATGATGCTTTTAAGAAATATTTTCAAAAAGTTTATCAGTCCCATTTTGAAGATTTTTTTGGTCGCCAGGGCAGGAGTGACATTTTTTTGATGGAAACAGTGCTAAAGGCCCGGCTCGATAGATTCTTAGAGCTAGAGGCGAAACGTTGCCAAAAAGATGTGGCCCAGATTTTGCATATTGAACGTAAATTTGAAGAAAGTATTGATTTAAATGGCAAAAAAGTACGTTTGACCTATCGCTTTGATCGCGTGGACGAAATGACAGACGACAGTATCTTGATCTTGGATTACAAGACAGGCGGCATGGACCCCATGCCTAAAGATATTTTGGACCTGGAAGGCCTGCCCTTAAGCCGTGAACTTATTGGGACCCAAGTTAAATCATTTCAAATGCCGCTTTATCTTCATTATCTTCACCAACAATACCCACAACGCAATATTAATAGTGCTTTGTACCATTTGCGGACCATGAAAATGGACAAATTTTTAAAACCTTCAGAAATGGGGGATATTGAACGAATTTTAGGCGCGTATATGAAAGTTTTTGAATTTATTATTGATGAAATATATAATTTGGAAATTCCTTTTACAGACCATCCTGTTGAGATAAGATAAATTATGTCCAAAATTATTTTAGTGGTTGATGATGACCGCATGAGCCTTGAGCTTTCCAAACGTAAACTGGAAGAGCAGGGCTATCAAGTGATGACAGCGGAAGATGGCAGGGCGGCGTTGGACTGCCTGAATTTAAAAAAACCGGAACTTATCATCCTGGACGTCCAAATGCCGGACATGGATGGGTATACTTTTATCATTGAAAAAGCCAAGGTACCGGACTTTAAAGAAATACCGGTTGTGATGTTGACTGGTTCTGCTGAGACAGGGCCTTTATTTAAACGGCATGGCGTCAAGGGGTATCTGCTCAAGCCCCTTAAATTGCAGGAATTGTTGGATAAGGTAAGTGAAATCATTGGCCCTGGGAATGCCTAAAACAATCTATGCCCAAGTCCATTTTAGTTGTTGATGATGAAACAGTAGTTGTGGAAATTGCCAAGCGCAAACTAGAAGACCGCGGCTATGAAGTGCAAACAGCCTTCAATGGCGTTGAAGCTCTTGACCAGTTAAAAGCCAAGATCCCTGATTTGATTCTCTTGGATATTCAGATGCCTGAAATGAACGGATATACCTTTATCATGGAAAAATCCAAGGTCCCGGAGTATGTTGATATCCCGGTCGTTGTGCTGACCGCGTATAATGAAATGGAGCCGTTACTCAGGCGTCACCGCATCAAAGACTATCTTTTAAAACCCCTCAAACTACAGGACCTTATTGCCAAGGTTGTTGAAGTCGTAGGCCATCCCTAATTTGCCACTTATATAGATATATGGCATACTTCCCCTATGCCTCCCAATTATACGTCACTGCGAGGCCTGCTTTTTAGGCCGTGGCAATCTATTATCGTTTTAGTTGTATTTATGGTCAATTCTCTGGGGCCTCTGCCATCCGCTCAGGCTCAAGATTTCTTTTTGCCTGCGCCAGGCAGAATGGTTTCTTTAAGTCCTTCTATTAATTCGCCGATTTTAAAAGGTCTCAAAGTTCATCCAGACCAACCATTTAGATTAGATTTTATTTTAGACCAAGGAAATTCCACTGTCATTCCGGCGAAAGCCGGAATCTTAAATCGAGAACAACTTAAGGCCGAATCCACCAAACTCATCAAATACTTCCTCGCATCTCTGACCATTCCAGAGAAGGACCTGTGGGTCAATCTCTCACCGTACGAGAAGAACAGAATCGTCCCTCAAAGTTTTGGGCTTACTGAAATGGGCCGTGATCTTTTGGCTGAAGATTACATGCTCAAACAAATCACTGCGAGCCTGATTTATCCTGAAGGCGAGACAGGCAAGAAATTCTGGAAACGGATCTACGAAGAAGCAGCAAAGAAATTTGGTACAACCAATATTCCGATGAATACTTTTAACAAGGTTTGGATTGTTCCCGAAAAAGCTGTGGTCTATGAAAATGCAAAAGCCGGCACAGCGTACGTGGTGGATGCGAAGCTTAAGGTCATGTTAGAAGAAGATTATCTTTCAGTACAAAAACATCAAAAGGGGACAGGTCCTCGCATCTCAGGGCCCCTGTCCACTTCAACAAGTGCTATTGGTTCAGAAATCCTTCGCGAAATCGTCATCCCCGAGCTTGACCATGAGGTCAATGATGGGGCAAACTTCACTCAACTCCGCCAGGTCTACAATAGCCTTATCCTGGCTACCTGGTACAAAAAGAAAATCAAAGACAGTATTTTGGAGCAAGTTTATGCAGATAAAAATAAGGTGAGTGGTGTAGGATATGAAGAGTCCGTCATCCTGAGGAGCAAAGCGACGAAGGATCTAAATAGACTTAAAGATTCTTCGACTACACCTCAGAATGACACCGAACTTATTTATCAACGCTACCTCCAAGCCTTCAAAAAAGGTGTCTACAACTACATCAAAGAAACAGAAACCACCGATGGTGTCTCTGTTCCAAGAAAATACTTCTCCGGAGGATTTGACGGTGAAAAACTAGACCGTGTGGAAAGCTTCATTTCTAATGGAAATCAGATAACAGATTCATCCACCAATCTCGCCATGGTTTCCACTGATATGGACCCTGTCGATGATCAAGCGATGAAAATACAGGACCATGCCATGTTTGCGGGGATATTGTACCAGCCTCCAGAATTTTACAATTATCATTTTCTGCGTCAATTGTGGAGGCAGCGGCAAAGGGAAGCCTATAAAGGATGGTGGATTGCTTTTGATATGGATCGATCGGGGCGTCTTAAAAAGAATGAGAGTGAGGCAGCCTTGAAAATTCTCGATGAACTCATTTTAAATAGACTTTCATTTGGAGTTGCTCGTTTTTTTGGCACCAAAAATGCTTTTTATATGCCGTATCATGAGGAAGGTTATATTCATATACCATTTGGGTGGAGCGAAGAAACTTTAGGCAATGTGTTATTAGAATTTCGAGAAGAGGTTAAGAAAGAGACTGGGCAAACAGTTTCCTGTGCTGCTATTAAAGCTCAAGACATAGTGGCAGAGACCCAAGAAGGAAAGATTAATTCTGAATACCGATTAGATGTTATAGAAGAAGTTTTTGAGAATTTATTGCGTAAAGCCAAGGATTCACCAGCTGGCGGTAATACTACAATATTTTATGACACCAAGGATGCGCAAATAGCCAAATGGTGGCAAGCATTAGTTAATGTTTTAAAGGAGCAATCAGGTCATCCACGAAAAGGTCCGGGAATGAGGCAATTTGCATTCGTTAGGATAAAAGAAGGGATGGATTTAGTTGTTTCTCATTTTAGGAATGAAAAGGCAACAGTTGATCAAGGTAAGCCTCAATTCTTGGGATACAGCAACAAGGCCTTACTTATGGCCTATGGGAATAGGATGTATTATGTTTTATGGGATACTTTTGAAGGAGGTTTATTACAGCCTACAGTTCAAGGTGATAAATTTATAGAATTAGAAAGTTGCGGGCTAAGCCCCAAATTTATTCGATGGAAAGACATTGAGGATCATGAAAGTCCCGCTTTGGATTGGTGGCATTATGCTCTTGAACTCGAAAAAATCTATCCAGAACGATTTCAAGCCAAGTTTGTGGCTGAATTAATAGAAGATCTAGTTGATCATGGGATATTCTTTAGTTATTTAAACCCAGAGGATGTGATGATAGGTAGAATAAATCGGGACGGTATACTGTTACCAACCATGGCCTATGTCGTTAATGTGGGACGTATGCGGGAAAGACATGTGACTAGAGAGTTGTTATTAGAGCAATATATCGTATCAATAAATAGGCCTGGGTGGAAACGGCTTGATCCTCAGCAGCTAATTTTGAAAAGGTTAAGACGAAGATTGTCACAGATGCAGGCCATTCCTGTGAATGCAGTTAACGGCTCACAATCATCTGAGGACCTGGCGATGTTGCATAGGGGCGGTATTGATTTGACCCCTGCAAGGTTGAAGGTTAAGGTCAAAACAGAAAAGTTCACAGATGACAATGGTATTAAATTTCATCTTGATCCTGCTACGTTGGCGCGATTGCAAAATGCCTCAGGCTTTGTGCCAGTGATCATTCGTATTCAGCCGATGATGAATTTGCGGCAGTTTTTGGGCGTATCAAGCGATTAATGCCTTCGTTGACCTACCCCTGGTTTTGTGATAACCTTTTTGTTTACTATGATCAAAGATAACGTTCAAAAAGTCTTTTTTGAGATTAAAGAAGTCTGCCGGCGGTGCAATCGAAACCCAGAGGATATTATTGTGGTGGCAGTCACCAAAACTGTTGCTATTGATGTCATCCAAGAGGCGATCAATGCGGGTATTAACCATATTGCCGAGAATAGGGTGCAGGAGGCGGAAAGCAAATTTCCCGGACTGCTGAGTAAAAATCCTACAATTAAGACCCATATTATTGGTCATCTGCAGAGCAATAAGGCTAAGGATGCCATCAGGGTTGCCTCCTTGATCCAGTCCGTGGATAGCCTTAAATTGGCCCAGGAAATAGAAAAACAAGCGGCTAAATTAGACCAGACCGTCGATATTCTAGTGCAATTTAATACTGCACACGAAGAGCAGAAATTTGGTGCGGATCCAAGCCAGGCGAGAGAGCTCATTGAGGATATTATAAAGCTTTCACATGTAAAGATTAAGGGTTTGATGTGCATGGCGCCGTACACAGAAGATCAAGGTATTATCCGTCGCACATTTGCTGATCTTCGGGCCATTCGTGAAAACATCAAAAAAGAATTTAACGGCCATGCGAAGGTGGATATGGGGATTTTGTCCATGGGCATGAGTGGCGATTATAAAATTGCCATTGAAGAAGGCTCAACCATGGTGCGCGTGGGCAGTGCCATTTTTAAGGAATAATATGAAAAAGACGATTGGTATTATCGGCGGCGGGAACATGGGCGAGGCCTTGATTAAAGGACTTCATCAATCCCATCACATTTTTGTGACTGAAGCCAATGCACAACGTGTGGCTTATCTCAAAAAGAAATACCGTGTAACTGCTGCAGATATCAATACTACTGTCAAAGAAGCAGCTATTCTGATTTTGGCGGTAAAACCTCAAGATATGACAACTGTGCTCGAGCAGATAAAATCGTGCACGTGGGGCAAGCCCGTTATTTCGATTGCAGCAGGGCTTACGACCAGGTTCTTTGAAAAATATTTTTCTGGTCGCAAAATTTCAGTAGTCCGTTGCATGCCCAATATGCCTGCATTGATTGGCGAGGGGATAACTGGCATTTGCGCGGGTAAATATGCTTCAGCAGCAGACATGAAACTTGCCCAAAAGATTTTGGCGACCATCGGCCAGACCGTGATTGTTAAGGAATCCATGATTGATGCAGTAACGGCTGTTTCTGGCAGCGGGCCTGCTTATGTGTTTTTGTTTGTTGAGCAATGGATGGCAGCAGCACGTTCCTTAGGCTTAAATGAAAAGGATGCCAAGAATTTAGTTTATGAGACGCTGCTTGGAAGTGCACATTTATTAAAGCAATCAGCGTTCAGCGCAGCTGAGTTGCGTGCTAAGGTTACTTCTAAAGGTGGAACAACTGAAGCTGCTATGAAAGTATTTTTTGAAAATGATAAATTTGGTGAATTGATAGAAAAAGCATTGAATGCTGCAAAGGATAGATCTAAAGAATTATCAAAATAGGTATAAATTTGTTCTTTCAGCGACAAAATGCATGAAATATGGTTAAGCCTGTATTGTGGAAGAAACATTCAGGACTTTTTTACCAGAAGTCATCAAGGCTTTACAATAATTTTCTTCCAAATGTACTAAGGATGCTTTAGAAGAAAATTATTGTAAACCGTAGATGACGGTAAAAATAGTCCGTTTCTGGAACAATACAGGTTAACCATATTAATTGCGAATGACATGGAGGGGAATATGGCTACAGTCGGGATTATCGGTGGCAGCGGATTATACCAAATCGAGGGCATTACCAAACTCAAGGAAGTTGCGGTCAAAACCCCTTTTGGCGCGCCTTCCGACAAATTCATCACCGGCGAATTAGAAGGCATCCCAGTGGTTTTCCTGCCACGCCATGGCCGCGGGCACCGCATCAGCCCCTCGGAAATTAATTTCCGTGCCAATATCTATGGCATGAAGAAATTGGGGGTTGAGGCCATCATGTCGGTTTCTGCTTGCGGCAGCCTTAAAGAAAAATATAAGCCGATGGATTTTGTCATCCCGGACCAATTCTTAGACCGCACCCAAAAGGGCAGGGCTGATACATTCTTTACCGACGGGATTGTGGCGCATGTGGCTTTTGCTGATCCTATTTCTAAAGAGATTGCTGACATCTTGGAGAAAAGTGCCAAGAAACTAAAAGTGAAAGTACATCGCGGCGGCACCTATGTGAATATGGAAGGTCCGCAATTTTCAACCAAGGCTGAATCTAATTTATACCGCAGCTGGGGCATGGATATTATTGGCATGACGAATTTGACCGAGGCTAAATTGGCCCGTGAAGCAGAAATTTCCTATGCGACCCTGAGTGCTGTGACGGATTATGACTGCTGGCATCCGTCCCACGATTCTGTGACTGTTGATATGATTTTGAGTTATTTAAATAAGAATGTGGCCAATGCCAAAGCTATTCTCAAAATGGCCATCATCGAGGTCGGCCAATTAAAAAGCTTTAGCGCTGCTGATGCCTTGAAGTATGCGATCATCACCAATCTGGCCATTGTCTCTGAGGAAAAGAAAAAAGAATTAGGGGTTATCATTGGAAAATACATCAAATAAAGCTGATTATCAAAAAACGTTGAACCTGCCTCAAACTGATTTTCCCATGAAGGCAGGCTTGAGCCAACGGGAGCCGCAGACACTGAGCCGCTGGCAAAAAGACGAGCTATATAAACGCATCCGCGAGAAATCAAAAGGTCTCGAAGTTTTTATTTTGCACGATGGGCCTCCCTATGCCAATGGCCATATTCATATCGGGCATGCGCTTAATAAAATCCTGAAGGACATGATCGTCAAGTACAAGACCATGAAAGGTTTTGATGCTCTTTATATTCCGGGTTGGGATTGCCACGGCCTGCCTATTGAGCATCAATTGCTCAAGGACATGAAGGCAAGCAAATCAGATTTCGACACCTTGGTCTTTCGCAAAAAAGCTCATGATTACGCCATGAAATTTGTGGGCATTCAGCGTGATGAATTCAAGCGCTTAGGGATTTTCGGGCAATGGGATGATCCGTACCTGACCTTAAGCCCGCATTATGAATATTGGATTCTGAAATCTTTGGGGGAGTTGACCAAGAAGGGTTTTGTGTACCGCAGCTTAAAGCCTGTGAATTGGTGCTTTTCATGCGAGACGGCCTTGGCTGAGGCAGAAGTGGAGCATGAGAACAAAGAATCTCCGACGGTATTTGTTAAATTCCCTGTTGAAAATCCTGAAAGTTTAGGCTTACCCACCGATAAAAAAGTGTCTTTGTTAGTTTGGACAACAACACCTTGGACTCTGTTAGCAAATGTGGCTGTTGCTGTTAATCCAGATTTTGATTACGGAGCGTTTGGTGATAACAATGAAATAGTGATTATGGAGAAAAACCGTGGTGAAGCTTTATTGGGTGTAAAAGCCGCGGAAGAAGGTGCAAAAATAGTATTTCCAAAATCTTTTTTAAAAGGCAAAGATTTAACTAAACTGACCTATGTCCATCCATTCGACAAACGCCAGCATTGTCCAGTTGTGACAGCAGACTATGTTACCAAGGAGGATGGTACAGGTTTAGTGCATACAGCTCCAGGCCATGGTCAGGACGACTTTCAAACTGGTCTGCGTTATCATTTGCCAATACTGATGCCAGTTAATTCCAAAGGTGTATTCACCGACGAAGGTGCGCCATTTAATGGACAATTCGTTTTTAAGGCCAATGAGCAAATCATCGCTAATCTCCAAGAACGTGGGCTTTTATTTGCCCGTGAAAATATTCAACACAGTTACCCCCATTGCTGGCGCTGCAAGAACCCGATTATTTTCCGTGCCACTGAACAATGGTTCTTGAGCATTGATCACAAAAACTTGCGTAGTCAATTACGGGAAGTGATTGAAGATGAGGTGGAATGGGTCCCATCTGCCGGCCGTGAACGCATTTTAAGCATGGTCACAACCCGTCCTGATTGGTGCCTTTCCCGTCAGCGCCTTTGGGGTGTGCCGATCCCGGCACTTTCTTGTCAGGGATGCCGTGGCCAACAAAAACTTTTCGTTGAAGTCATCGAACATGTAGCACAGTTGGTCAAAACAGGGGGCAGCGATGTTTGGTTTGAGAAGGACGTCAAAGATCTGATACCTCCTGGCTTCAAATGCCCGGATTGCGGCGGCCATGATTTTCAAAAGGCCCAGGATATCCTCGATGTTTGGTTTGATTCCGGTGTCAGTCATCAGGCCGTATTCCACGAGATGATCAAAAGTCCGCTGCCAGCTAATTTGTATCTGGAAGGTTCTGATCAGCACCGTGGTTGGTTCCAATCATCCTTGATTCCGTCAGTCGCCATTGATCAACATGCGCCCTACAAGCAGGTTTTGACCCATGGTTTTGTGGTTGACGGGTCAGGGCGTAAGATGTCAAAATCCTTAGGCAATGTGGTCAAGCCTCAGGAGATCATTGATACCTATGGTGCTGATATCCTGCGTTTATGGGTGGCTTCAAGCTCTTACAATGAAGATGTGCGCATTTCCAAAGAGATTGTTGACCGCCTGGTTGATGCCTACCGCAAAATCCGTAATACCATGCGCTATTTGCTAGGCAATTTGCATGGCTTTGACCCCCAAAAACATACGGTCGCCTATGATCAAATGTTGGAATTAGACCGTTGGGCCCTGCAGCGGTTGGCGTCCACCATTCAGGCCATGGACTTGGCCTATGAGCAATATGATTTTGTGCAAGTTTTTAAAACAGCTTACAGTTTTTGCAATGAAGATCTATCGAGCATTTATCTTGACATCCTCAAAGACCGGCTGTATACTTGCCCCTCATATTCAATTGAGCGGTTAAGTGCTCAAACTGTTCTTTATTATCTTTTAGATAGTTTAGTTAAAGTCTTAGCACCTATATTGTCTTTTACAGCCGAAGAGGTGTCAGACTACAGTCCCAAAAAGGCCCCAGCCGAGACTGTCAGTATACATACCCAAGTTTGGCCTGTCATTGACCCTCAATGGATTTCCCCAGCCATAGAAGAGAAATATAAAGTGCTTTTGACCATGCGTGATTTTGCCTTAAAGGCGCTTGATGAACAGAGAAAAGCGGGCAAAATAGGCAGCGGTTTACAGGCCAAGCTTGTGATATCAACAGCCTCTAACCGCGACTATCAGTATTTTAATTCCTTTAAGGACAACCTGGCGACGATTTTTATCGTCTCTCAAGTGGAAATAAAGCAGGTGGCTGCAGTCAAGACACCCTTGAGTGATTATTTTGGCCAGACTGAGCTTGAAGTGTATCCGGCAGATGGTATCAAATGTAGTCGCTGCTGGAACTGGCGCACGGATGTAGGCAGTGTGGCGGCACATCCAAGCCTTTGCGGTCGTTGTGCAGGAATTGTTGAACATAACTCTCAAGGAGGGCTATAGTAATGGCCAAGGGTAAGAAGAAAATAAATCCGAAGTTTGAACCATATAAAAAACTTTTGCTTAAAATCAAAGATCAGATCACCGGTGATATCCGTGGACTTTCTGATGAAAATACTGGCAGCGGCAATGACCGTGGCGGCGATGTCTCAGGGCATGCCTTGCACATGGCTGATGTGGCCACTGATATGTATGACCGTGAATTTACCTTGGGGTTAGCTGCCAATGACCGTGAATTGCTCTATCACGTCAACGAAGCCCTAGACCGCATTGATGAAGGCAACTACGGTTTATGCGTCACCTGCAAAAAGCCGATCCCAGCCACCCGTCTTAAAGCGATTCCGCATGCGCAGACCTGCTTGAAATGCCAGGAATTGCTCGAATCCAAAAAGCGTTAACGGAAAGCTCCCATGCAAAATGCTCGTCGGTCCCAGGGAGACATCGTTATTTTCTTATCGGGCGTTTTGGCGGTCATCATCCTGGACCGTCTGAGTAAGAACTATTTTTCCGGTCTTTTGGACCTTAACGAATCCATCAATGTAATTCCCAATATTTTCAGGTTTACCCTGGTGCATAATACCGGTATTGCTTTTGGTTTTTTCAGGGATTGCGGCGCGGTGTTCATTATTATCCCCGTGATTCTGACCGGATTGTTGATCTATAATATTTATTACTACCGCAATAGCCCTCATTTAAGCCGTTTGTATATTGTGGCTTTTTCTTTGATCCTCGGGGGGGCCATTGGAAATTTAATTGATCGTATTAGCCTCGGATTTGTGATCGATTTTATAGACTTTCGCGTATGGCCGGTTTTCAATATTGCTGATAGCGCCATCACGATCGGCGCCGGCCTTATACTGATAAAATGTATCCCAGCGTCAAAGTAGAAACCTTATGCATCCCATCCTTTTCACAATCGGGCCCATCACCATCTATAGTTACGGCGTTATGCTGGCCGTGGCTGTTTTGGTCTGCACCTATCTGCTAAGCCTCGATGCCAAGAAATATAATATCTCCCAAGATGCTGCTTACGATTTGGTGTTCTGGACCATGCTTGGGGGAATTTTAGGCGGTCGCATTTTTTATGTGATCATCGAGTGGTCATATTATAGCCAGAATCTTTTGGAGATCCCTATGATCCAAAAGGGTGGGCTTGCCTGGCAAGGTGGATTTTTAGGCGGACTGATCGCTGGCATTTATTTTGTACGTAGTAAAAAACTTAGCTTACGGCCCATCCTCGATTTAGCAGCACCCTACTTGGCATTAGGCCAATCCATTGGCCGCATTGGCTGTTTTTTAAACGGCTGCTGTTATGGAAAGCCTGTGGCTTGGGGACCCTATTATCCAACCCATGCGGCCAGATTATACCCGACGCAGTTATTTGAAACAGCGGGACTTTTTGCTATTTTTTTGATTTTGAAATACGCTCAAACCAAACCTCATCAAGCAGGGTTTGTTTTTGTTTTCTACCTGTGGCTCGCGGCCATTGAACGTTTTATTGTAGAATTCTACCGAGGAGATACTATTCCAGCCCCTGGGGGATTGACCTTGGCGCAGGATGTGGCTTTTTGTGTGTTTATCGCGGGTTTAATTTATTATGCAACCGTCATTCGCACCCAAACAAAAAAAGTGTAATCTTAATCCATGAAACATAACTTTACTGTCCAACAGGAATATAAAGATTTACGGCTAGATGTTTACTTGGCCAATGCCATCCCTGAGGTGCCGTCTAGGATGTTCATCAAAAAGATGATCGAGGCAGGCCAGGTCAAGGTCAACGGCCGTCTGGAAAAGACCAAATATAAGGTTTCCGCAGGTGACCGTATCGAAGCTGTTCTTGATGAAGAGTCTTTAGCTCCTAAAGACATACCAGCTGAAAAAATGTCCTTGGATATTTTTTATGAAGATGATGATATTGTGGTGATCAATAAACCATCAGGCCTAACCGTGCATCCTGCCAGCGGCTCGCAGAGCGGCACACTGGTGAATGGATTGATGTACCATTATGAAGAGCTTTCAGATGTGAATGGCCCGGTGCGGCCCGGGATTGTGCACCGTTTAGACCGGGACACTTCAGGACTGATTTTAATTGCTAAGACTAATGTGGCGCATGCCAGACTTGGCCGTCAGTTTGAAAAGCATACGATCATGAAACGTTATGTGGCCCGTGTGCAAGGCAAGGTGCAATTTGATCAGGGCGTGATTGATGTTCCTTTGGGGCGGCATACTAAATATCATGATCAACGCCAAGTGGCTAAAGCAGGCGAGGGCAAGGAGGCGGTGACCTTGTACCAAGTCTTGAAACGTTTTTCAAAATCCACTTTGGTGGCGCTTTTTCCCCAAACCGGGCGCACCCATCAGCTGCGCGTGCATATGAAGCATCTAGGGCACCCTATTTTAGGGGATGAGAAATACGGCCGCAAAGAAAGCTTCCCGCGTCTGGCCCTGCATGCCCAAAGCATTGCTTTTGAGCATCCTATCACCAAGCAATACATTGAGTTTTCCTGTCCGACACCTGCAGAATTCCTCACAGAAAGTAAATAATTTAAAGCTTTACTGCCGTTTTGCTTCTCCATATAATACCTAATTAAATACTTAATACACA
>Ga0206849_1025_pt1 | contig 33722 bp, 28 predicted proteins | sample Alteio_BWOrgCont_15_FD_152892 | JGI IMG/M metagenome (GOLD analysis project Ga0206849, IMG submission 152892) | Enriched cells from forest soil in Barre Woods Harvard Forest LTER site, Petersham, Massachusetts, United States -... | ecosystem: Environmental > Terrestrial > Soil > Temperate forest >...
GAACTTATCTCCCCCTACCACTCTTTTCATTTCTCATTCTTCTACTTCAACACCTATATCAGCTTCTTTTTCGCCATAGGCTGTCGCCAGATTTGTTTCCAAAGCAGAATAAATAGCATCAAGGCGCTTCCAACCAAAAAAATGATGCTTTTTTACTTCGTTGGCACAATAAATATCTTTTCTGCTTTGCAGGTAGTTATAAATTTTTGTCCAATCTTCTTCTTTGATGTAGCACTGAAAACATGGTAACGTTCCTTTTGTTGAAGTCGTAGTTGTTCTCTATTCTTGAGCGTTACCATACTTCTTTTTAATCCTTTTAACAAAAAGGCACTGAACGTAGCTTTTTGTTAAAATAGATAAGCAATTTTCAGGCCTGTGCCCTGATCAGCTCTATTGATAGACCAGTGGTCCATTATTTTGGTATCAACAACCTTGCTCGCAGCAACAGCAAAAATGACACCGAGTCCCGCTCCGGCAACTAATTGTGAAAGATAGTGACGATTACAGTTTAAAAAATCAGCTGCTACAAAAATCCCCAAAGCCGTCAGCGGGATTGCCCATCGCAATCCATGACGCATACCAAAAAGCATCGCCATGTAGCTTATATTAGCAATATGGCCAGAAGGAAAGCCCCCCGAACTACGTTCGGTCTGACAAAAATTTTCATTCCATGGCCGCAAGCATGAAGTGAATCGCAAACTTTTTATTATATCTTTCCCCGACTGCACAAATGGCAATCCTATGGCTAGCATGCGAGCAGTCAAAGCTAAATCAGAATCGGTAGCAAAAATAGCCAAACTAGAAAGTCCCACCATAGGAATAGCCACACTATTTTTAGCAAAATCATGACAGGAGCGAGGAAGTTGATTACAATTTTTGTGACCCGCAGGATCATAAAAAGGTTTTTGTATTTGTTCATCAAGACTCCGCGTTATCAAATAAAAGGGCGTAACGAGGGTAGCAATTTTTGCCGAATCGACAGAAAAGAGATTATGCATTAATCGAGTAGCATCTACAATAATTTCTCCAAAAAAATGAATGCTGCGATAAAAAAAATCTCTTTGAGAATCTTTTAGTCTGCACGAAGGATTATGGATAGAGGGATAGCCGCGAGGACGTCCAGTCATCATGCAATAAAAAAAAATAAGCAGCACCATGCTCAGAACTACTTTATAATACATCTCCATTGTCCCATAGAGTAGCAAGGCGCAGAAAGACAAGAGGCATATTATCTTGAGAAAGACTCCCATCAGCATTTATATTTGTGGGCACTGTATGATTAAAACAAGAAAAAAGAAGATCATGCCAATTAGCAGCACCTAAAAATCTTTTTTTTAACTCTATCTTATGAACCTTTCCATAACCTCGACCATAGCCTGCTGCCTCAATAAATTGAGGAGAAATTAGGGCGCTTACGATTCCTACATGTCCTTTTGTCCAAACTAAATCACCTACAGATAAAGATTTTTCTTCCCCTAACTGCTTGAGTCCTCTAAGAATCGATAAACTATTCTTAAAATAGTAGGGCATTCCGGCAATTTGGGCTGCACGTAACAATAAACCCGAACAGTCCAAGCCACTCATCACCTTCTGATCATATTCCGCAGAATTCCAGCAAGAAAAACTTTTTCCACCAAAACAATAGGGGGCTAAAAATGCTTGAGCTGAAGTTAACTTACAAAAACTAGATCCCCCAAAAACATACGCTATAGGAAGCTGATAGGAGCACCATGTATCTAAAATCTTGAGAAAAAGATCCTGCTGTTGCTGCTGAGAACGCTCCTCTTCGATAATCGCTATCCGCTTTCCAATAAAAGCTTTTAGAAGCTTATGCCTACTTTTATCAAAAAGATTAATTGCATAAAAATCTTCGCTATCATCCTGAGGCGCACGAATAAATCTGGTTCCAGCGCTATAGATTTGCTGAGTTTGATCCTCAAACCAGGGTTCATAGATAACTAAAGTTGGACGTACAATCTGTGCAGATTTTCTATAGTCTATAGGCGCAGGGAATCCATACTGTACTCGATTTTTAATCGCACGCTCAGTTGCATATACATCATCCAATTGCACCCACCCTTGCACCTCTTTTTTGTTATAATGCTCATCCAAAATAAAACAGTTTTTCATCTCAACAAAAGCTTGACCATTCTCTTCTTTGATTACCCACACTGTTTCGTTAAAAAGAGCTTGGTGAATTCGGGGCCAATAAGCAGATGATTCAACGGGAGAAAGAGGAAGATTATTATAAAATTTCACACGCTCCTGAGCAGTTCCATCACAAGAGCGACTTAGAATATCAACTACCGGCACAATAACAAAAGCTTCATAAGGCTTAGCCCAAAAATAGAGGGATATACTAAAAAACAAAAAAACAAATCTTGGTAAACAGCATCTAAAAAATTTCATATAGTTGTCCCCGCTATAATATATTAAAGATCCTCTCTTGTGACTCTTCTAATAAAATAACAAAACCCTAACTAACAAAATATAGACTTTTCTAATTGATTCTCTCAAACTACTATCATAAGAAAAAAATTTACCAGGAGAATACTCATGAACAAATCAATGATTAACCTAATTGTATCTATCCAATCGCTTTTTTTATTTTCTTCCCTTTCCGCAGCTCAGCTTCCATCCCACTACCCTAACGTTAATTTTATAGTTAACATACACACCGGCAGCCTTCAACAACAAAGTAATCCTGTCGCCAACTCAACAACCACTCATGCATTTTCTTCTAACGATTTAACAGGAGCCAGCGTCGATCAAGCTAATCCCCTTGAACTCTCTCTTCCGCTTCCTATTCAACCGGCCATGAATCCCTCCCTTCCCGTTTCCTCTTCAATCTGGATTACTCCTCCGCATCTATGCTACAAAAATATTATCCTCGGGAGCATAGTAGGAACTTATTTAGGATTATGGGTAACCTATCTTTGGTATGCCAGTTCAATACATTCCAAAAAATCATGGGCTGCATGGCGCAATGGAATTCCCCTCGAAGAACTCTATCAACTACCTCTGGAACATATTAGAAATAAATTTATTTCTGCGTTGACCCGTAAATATGGCAAAGAGGGCAAATCTGCCATGACAGCAAGCCTCTTTTATCGCTTCGAACAGGATATTGCCCATGAACTCAGCATGCTGCATAATTACTTACGTTTTTATAATTTTCTTCAAATAACCCGCTTACGCCTTGTTCTACCAAATCAAGAGATTTTGCATCAAAAGGCACATAATAGCATACAGCGATTAGAATTTTTACAGAATATAGCTGAACAAATAGCCAGCTCGATAATAACTACCCCTCAAGAAAATATAGAGACTTCCGTCACTCAAAAAAGCTATTTTAGCCCAGAATCTGCCTTGAATTGACTTAAAAATCGATCCCATAAAAACCTTATTTTCAGCTTTTTTATAAATTAAACTTTACTTGCAATTTGATTCGGTTGTGATATAATCATAATTGAAATTGTTTATTTTTAACCTTTTTTTATAGAGTGGAGTAAAAAGATGAAAAAACATCTTATTCTTTCAACATTGGTCCTCGCTTTGGGGTCTACAACCGTTAAACCAAGCTTCGTACCAGCCTGGGTAAGCAAAGATAATGCAAAGTGGGCCGCACAAGAAGCTTGTGGATTTGGTTTAGGATTCGTTGATGGGTTCGCGACTACCGCATTACCTGCAGCAATCACCCACCTAGGATTAAGCAGAACAAGCATAGGCTCTCCTTTTGGAGAAGCTTCTAGTAGCAGAATGCTAGCAAACTACTTTGTAATAGGATTAGGAGCAACTGGATTTGCAATAACAAGAAGACTTGTTGGCTTAAAAAACGTAGGATCTGACGCTAGTCACTGTGCAGGACTAGCAATAGGATCAGGATTCGTTATAAAATCGTTTCTAAACGCCCTAAGCAATAGAAGCTTTGACTCCTGGTCTGTTTCTACTGGTGCTATTAGCAATACATGGCCAAAGATCATACGATCAACAGCCAACTAACTAGACTTTTTTCTAGCGTAATTTTATCATGATTTTAATCTCCCCGCGATTCTATTAAAAGGGAGCGGGGAGATTTTTTTAACGGAGCTCACTATGAAAAAGAATCTTATTTTCTTAGCGTTATTGGTTGCACTAGTAACTCCTTACACAAAAGGCATCTTGCTAGAGTGGAGAACCTACAAGAAAGCTGGCCTCAATTTTTTAAGTCTTACTTCTGGAGCAGCTGTAGGATACTTACTGCCCATTACTCTGAAAGAGATACTTAAATGGGACGCACACAGAGAAAGCTTTCCAACTTATTTATATATTGCGACTATAGGCAGCAGCGTTGCGGCTGCTCTATCATGGAAGCTGAATCCCAAATGCCAGTGGAAACAGATGCTTAACATGACGCTGAGCGGAATTGCAGGTCATTTTTACTCCGAAAAGAACACCTAAAATCAGCGACCATTTAAAAGGCGTAGCCAAGTCTACATGCTACGCCTCCATTGCCATCACCGCCAACTCCATACGACAAGCTACGATTATCAGTGCTATTAATAAGCTTATGCGCTGCAACTCCATACACAATTCCTAATGCTCCTCCTGCAACAACTTGAGATGCATAATGTCGGTTAGAGCCAATCAACGTTCCAAAAACGAGACCAGCAAAAGCTGAAAGAGGAAGACCAACTTTATAACCATATTCCAAACCCAACGTTGTAACCATGTAGGTCGCTTCAAACATGTGACCTGAGGGAAAACCACCAAAAGTTTTTTTTTGAGGAAAATGTTCGTTACCCGGGCGCACACCAGCTCCTCCTTCAACGCTCTTGATCACATTTTTGAGCACCATGCCTGCCAAATCTCCTATCAAATATATACGTGCAACACGTCGTGTATGCTCATTAGAAGAGAGCACAGCTAAACTTGAAAAACCCCAGACACCAATATTTCCCAAAGAATTGATTGTTCTCACAACAGCTGAAGGCATCTGCTTCAAATTTTTATGACATGATGCATCATAAAAACAACAATGAATATGAGGATCCGCAGCACGAGAAATTAAGTAAGGCGGCACGCTCCAGGTAAGAAGCTGAATCGTATCAAGATCAAAAAGAGTATAATGAAACTCCACAACCTCACGCACTACAAGCGTAACAGTATCCATAAACCAATAACTAGCCCGACTATACCAGGGCCACGTTAATTTTGATAACGGCACACCTTTGACAGACGTCTCATGCGACCATACGGGTACTGTCGATCTCATAAAATTGCGCGCAGAGAGTGAAGCAATTTCCAAGCATAAAAACAATAAAGTCCCAAACCACCAATATCCGAACATAATAACTTTCATTTTCAGAAAGGCATAGTAAAGATAGATTGGCTTATCTTACCTAAAGGCTCATTGCTTCAGCTAGATAATTAATACTAGAAACTAACAAAAGGAAATTTTTAATGTTGGCTGATCAAAGAATAGAGAACGAATCGTGAGAGCGGTGTCACAGGAGAAGACGTTTCATTTGGAATCAAGACGAAATCCGTAAAAAACTTCACGGACAGTCGGATCTTTAGGACACTCTCTACTTCCAAGTAGAGTTGCTCCTTTGCGTAAATAAATCTTGCTAGCCTCAATCTCTTCCAGTGTAGTAGCAAATAGATGTTTGCAACCTTGTGCCTTCAAGTGCGTTTTTGCCTCAGCAATCAATTGAGCTCCTACCCCTTTTTGTTGAAATGAAGGATGAACATACAGATGAGTGATCTCGCAATCACATCCAGCCTGTTTAGAAAATTCATCCTCGTTTTGTTGAGCACTAACTACTGTAAACCCTACTATTTTATTTTGCACCTCTGCCACTAAAAGAAATGAGTTGTCTGGAGGAGTCTTCAAATACTTTTCCCAACGTCCCTGACCAATTCTTCCTAACATTGGCTCATACACTTCCCGAGAAAGAACTTTTTTATAAGTAGCTGCAAATGCCGCACTATGCACACTCGCAATCTGCTCCGCATCATTAACCATAGCTACGCGAATCAGAGCTGCCCTACAATTTCCAGTTGCAATCATTAAAAAGAGAGCGAATTTCCTATTCATGCGCCGCTCCTTTTGATAATAATTTTTGCGCATACAATCGTATGGAAGGTGCCATCATATGGTAAATGCGACCATCGGAAGAGGGCGGTAAATTATCTACATATTCATCTACAATCGCGATTAAGTAGGCATTGCGATCTTCCTGACTCATAGCCTCTACCGCAGAAAAACCAATGATCCATCCCTTAAGCCATTCTATTAAAGCTTGTTTATCTTTAAAAGAAATAGTTGCTGGAGCATCATTGCCAGCCTCCTCATTAAAAATTGCTTTTTTTATAATTATTAAATCATTGCCGGCAAGATATTGCTCTAACTTTTCTAAATCAATACCATTAAATCCTTCAAACTGATCAGAAAATCCTTTAAAATGATTAACCCATTTTTCTTGTTTATTAATAGTTGCAAAAGCCTTAAAAAGAGGATAGGAATTTGGATCAAACTTAATATTTGCACTCATCAAAACTTTTCCTCCAGGCTTCAAATAACGTCCCACCTGATAAAAAACTGCTTCATGATCAGGTACCCAGTGCATGGTTGCTGAAGAAAAAATGAGGTCGCAGCTTGCGCTGTATTCATTAGGCAAATCTTGTATATCTGCTTGCTCAAATGAGATCTGTTTACTTTTGTTTTCCGCCTTAGCTTTTTCGATCATACTTTGCGATAAATCAAAACCTATCAGAGAAGCTTTAGGACTTTTCTCAGCTATAACGTGCAATGTTTTTCCTGTGCCACACCCAAAATCTGCAATAAGATCGCATTCTCTAAAATCTTCGGGCGACATCATATCAAGTAAAAGTTGCCCTGCGACTGATTGACGGTCAGAGTTACTATGATATTGATTGCCATCCCAAGGTTTCGATAACAACGTTCGAGTCTTTCTGGCCCACACAGTGGGACTAAAAACAATTGTTCCCATCAAAAACAGCTTGATACTCTTCTTCATACAAAACTTCCTTTTTTTAAGAGGTCCTATTTTTATCATAAAAGACTATAAAATCTTTTGCAACCCACCCGCTTAATCTGAGTCGGCATGCTATGACGATACAAAGTTCGTCTTTATTGATATGCGGGCGGATGCATCGTATGCCATACATTTTTTTGCTCATAAGCATGTGCCACTTTAAACAATAAAGACTCTGACAAATGCGATCCCATAAATTGCATCCCCAGCGGTAACCCATTGTCGGCAAAACCACACGGGACTGAGATTGCTGGAATTCCCGCAATATTTGCAGCACAGGTAAAATAATCTTGTAAATCAAGTTGAAGTTTATCATGTTCAAAAGCATTAAAAGCAAATGCAGTACTTGGAGCAGTAGGCGCCACAAGAAGATCAAATTTTTGAAAGGCATCTTTAAAATTTTGACACATCACTTTTTGAGCCTTGCGAGCATTATGATAAAATTCATCGGCATGACCGACGGACAACACAAAATTACCTATCATAATCCTGGCTTTGACCTCTGCGCCAAATCCTTGGCTTCGAGTTTCAGTATACATCTGCGCTAGATTTTGAGCATTTTTTGCTCGAATACCATAACGTACACCATCAAAACGAGCAAGATTAGAAGCTGCCTCTGCGCGGCTCAAAATAAAGTAGATCGCCGCACTATAATCCATTATCGGCATGTCCACTTCTTGAATAACTGCACCCATTTTCTCCAGTTGTTTGAGTGATGTTTGGATGGCTGTAACCAATTGCAAATCCACACCAGGCGCATACAGAGCATTTTTTATAACACCAACTCTAAGACCTAGAGGAATTTTTCCGTCAAGACCAGCGGTATAATCCTGAGAACCAACGGATAATGTCGTAGCATCTGAAGAGTCGTTACCCGCTATGATGCTTACTACTAACGCATTATCATAGACCGTTCGGGTAGCAACGCCAATTTGATCCATAGATGATGCATAGGCAACCACACCATACCGTGAAATAAGACCATAGGTAGGCTTTAAGCCCACAATTCCACAAAGAGCAGCGGGTTGGCGAACGGAGCCCCCTGTCTCGGTACCTAATGCCCACGGAACTAATCCTGCGGCTACAGCAGCAATTGATCCGCCGCTTGATCCCCCCGGAACTTTGGTAGAATCCCATGGATTAACTGTTTTTTGAAACGCAGATGTTTCAGTCGAACTACCCATAGCAAACTCATCACAATTGGCACGCCCTACAAGCAAAGCCCCTGCCTTCTTCAATCGATTAACCGCAGTCGCATCGTAAGGCGCTTGATAATTTGCGAGAATTTTTGAAGCACAAGAGGCAATACGTCCCTCTTGGCAAATATTATCCTTGATCAAACCAGGAGCTCCATACAAGGGCCCATGGGTTTCGCTTTTGCTGTGTATGAATTCAGCGGTAAAAATCTCTAAAGCTGATCCTAAAGTAGTATCAAATTTTCTAAAGCGATCTAACGTAAACTCTAAAAATTCAGTCGGTGAAAATTTCTTGTGCTCATAACATTTTTGCAGTTCAGCAATAGAAATAAAAGGGGATACCTCGGGGATAAAATTCATTACTGCCCTTCCAGAATATGCGGCACCACAATAAAATTCTGAGCTTTTTGAGGAACTTGCGCCATAATAATTGCTGAATCAGTGCATTTAACAATATCTGGCCGAACAACATTAACAACAAAATCATTCCGCGACTCATCTCTCCCTAAACAAACTGCTTCTTGTACTCTGCTTGCATAAGCTAAAACATCGGTAATATGTTTTATAAGCCCAGGAATTTCTTGCTCATCAAGATGCAAACCAGAGAGTTGAGCTATTTTAATTAACTCATCTTTAGTAATAATTTTCATAAAAATAATCATCCCTTAAGGGTGGGTTTTTTCCATAATTCCCCACGAAATCTATGTATATATATAATACTCATAAGAGCATTGCCGATATAAAATGAACCATATACTACTACAAATTTTACTATCATACTCTGCCATAACATATGCGCTAAAAACCAAGACACGGGCACAAAATAGCCTAAACATACCGCAAGGCGCACATACATCACTGTTCGTACATTTTGAGCCCCTCGCAAAGCACCCGACAACACTAATTGCAATAAGTCAAAGAATACCAGAATACTTAAAAAGGGGAAAACTTGAGCGGAAAAAGTAGTAAATTTATTTTTTAGATCAAATATCGCAATAAAGTAATTAGGCCATAGAGAAAAAACGAGTAGAATCGCAAAAACAAAAAGCGAGGATAAAAAAACTGTTTTCTTGATAGTAGTTTTTATTCCCTGCCAATCCCCCTTGCCATATGCATTACTGACCAAATAAGTAATAACTTGGGCAAAAGCAGCAGCCGGTAAAATAGCCACCCGCTCTAAATCTTTGATTACCGTATAACTTGCTATAGCATATTTTCCCATGGGGTTAATCATGGCTCCCAACCATAAATAAGCTGCTGCTAGAATTCCCTTATCCAACATAACCGGCCAACTTAACTGCCATAATTCTTTAAGATATTCTTTATCAAGCAAACAAGAACCCAGGGATATGGCATAGACGCGAATTGTCTTATCATAGGCAATATACACAATAGCGAGCACTAACATAACAATATGCTGAATAATCGCTGCCCAAGCAGATCCAAGTACACCCAAAGCAGGAAACCCTAATTTACCAAAAATAAGCACATAATCAAAAAAAAGGAAAACTGCGCCTCCTGCTAAAAAAATATACATAGCTTGTTGAGGCCGTTTAATTCCACGCAAAAATCCTACTAAAGCAAAATAAACAAACATTAAAAAAATGCTTATAGAGCGTAATTTCAAAAAAGGAACACCCTGCTCAATCATCTTAAGAGGAAGTCCATATCCATCTAGAATCCAAAAGGCACCCCCATACAAACACACTGCTACTATTCCGCCAGCAATGATAGTCATCCAAAAAGCACTTACCAATGCTTTTCCGGCTTTTTTAAATTGATGAACACCATTATATGTTCCAACCATAACCACCGTACCAATCGAAAACCCTTCAGCAATTTTAACCAAAAAGTGTAGCATAGTATTCGTAGTTCCTACGGTTGCATAGATAGCTGTCGAGCGCAATTCAGCAATAAATCTGGCATCTACCAAATAAAGAAGCGAATAAATAAGAAGAGAAGTAATAAATTCAGGAAAAAAATAACGTAAAATAGTTGCGCAACGCTCTCCCTGGCTATGATCATTAATGCCAGAAATATAGCTTGATAATAATCTTTTTTTCATAGTTATTGGTTCTCTTAGCTGCATACACTCTCTCCTTTTATTTATTTTTTAAGCAACTTACATTTTTCTTCTTGGGCAAAAAGAATAAGGCGACGCTCCTTATTTTGTAGCGTATAAGGCCATTCGCCCCGAATATACATTTTTTCTTTTAGATTGGGCTGCCACAGCGAAGATGCCCAATAAACAAGGTGACTATTCTGATAAGGTGATGAGGGTTTAAATATACGAATAAGCTCCTGGGGATCCAAAGAAGCTCTTGCCAAAAATAGATCCACATGATAATCTGTTTTTCGCAAAAATGTCCTCCAATCACACGAATAAACAGAGCTGTTTTCCAACCCAAGCTCCTCAATTACCTCGTTAAGAAAGCTTATTTTTTTTTGAACAATTTCAATTAAAATCAACGTAAGATGAGGAAAAGCAATTTTAAGAGGTATACCGGGAAACCCTCCCCCACTTCCCACATCCACCACTCCTACTACTTCATTACAATTAATAAAATTAGCTATGGCAAGTGAATCTTCAAAGTGACGCTCTATACTTGCTTGCCCCCCTTGTATAGCTGTTATATTAAAATTTTGGTTTGTCGTATAAAGGAGACTGAGATAACTCAGAAACTGATCCGACTGGTGCTGATTAAAATTGTTTTTTTGGCAAAAATTATAAAAAAATTTCTCGTCCCGAGCGCTTAAGCTAAATGGGATATTCAATCAAACATCTCCCCACTATAGATATTAGTTACTTTCATTTGCTATACTAAGGGCAAGTATACTCGTCGTTTTAATAAAGGTAAACGTGCATGATAAGAGTTAATTTATCTCGCTGGTTGTCAAGACTCGTGATAGCAAGCACCTTTTTTACCTGCCCTGCAGTCGATCATATACTCACCTTTTGGATCAAACCTTATCCTCTATTGACTTCCCAACCCAGCTCCTTTAAAATAAACCCCTTTATGGCTCCTCATGCCCTTGCTGCAATGATTGAAACTTCAGAGGTTTGGCCCACTGCTGGATTGGTTGCTTTATATGGTGGCTATATAGCTATTTCGGATATAAGCGGCCAAATTACCTTCCCTCTTATGCAACAGAAACCTAATTTTCTTTTTATAATAACTCGCTCCATACGTCCTGTCTTTATGTTAGGCAATACAATACATCACTGGGAATTAGTAGCGGGAGCCCCAACGCGTTGTTTTACTATTAATCAACAACAGGATCCGACAACACAATTCTATTTTTGGGAAGTAACAGAGAGCAGCTTACCTCCTCATCTCATTATTCCTTTAAATGCAGTTATCATTTTTATTAATCCTGAATCAGTTATGGTTCCTCTGGGTATCACGATTACTTATGACCACGCACAATTTATACTGCCTCCCCTCTATTTAATAAATCACCCTGATACTGTAACGCCTGCATTAACAGCTCTTGGAATTAAAAGTTTTTTTAGTCCTATCGCAAACAAATACAAAAAACAGCAAGAAAATTATTATGCACGACAACTTAGCTTACAGCCGAAAGCAAAATAGGCACCCCTTGTGTATCATAAGAAAGCTTACTGTATACTAAAATAAATTCTCGATTAACTTTTTCATCGAAGGAACAAAATAGCATGAAATTACAAATCTCATTCGACATGACTGATTTAGAGAAAGCCATTATTATTGCACAAAATGTAGCTCCCTTTGCCTCTATTTTCGAAATAGGAGGGTTGTTGCTTTACAAACATGGCATTAAATCTATCGAACAATTTCGAGCACAATTTCCCGACAAAACTATTTTGGCTGATGCTAAAATAATTGATCGAGGCAAGGATAGCGTAAGTTTACTTGCCCAAGCTGGAGCAGACTGGATTACCGTAATGGGAGGAACTCACAATCAAGTAATTCACGCTGCAACAACTGCCGCTCATAATCTCAATCGGAAAATTATGGTTGATTTATTAGATGCCAGCTCCTTGGGACAATCTGCTCTGGAAGCCAAAAGCTTAGGTGCAGATGCAGTTCTTTTTCATGAGTCATATGAAGAACCAGAGTCACTCGTTTTTTTAGAACGGTGGAATATGGTACGAGGCAATACTACTCTTCCAGTCTTTCTTTCAGGCAAAATTAACCGCATTATTATTGACAATATTATTGCTCTACAGCCCGATGGTATAATTATTGGCAAAGCTATCACAGAAGCTTCCAATCCAGCTGAAGAAGCCCAATTTTATTTTGAAAAATGTGGCGGCTAAAGAGCTTATCCAATGGCTTGCGCAGGATTCACTTGATTTGCGGCAATACGCGCTTTAATATCGGCCGCTAAGAATGTTACTGCTGACGGCGAAAATCCTCCTAGGAAGTCAGTCATATAGACTAAATTCAGGCCATTATTAATCTTATCTGCCCACATGCCCGCCGCACGCTTTTGTAGAGCTTGCTGCTGCGGATCGGTATCTTCACGAAATTTCTTTAAAGAATCATTCAAGAATTGCGCAACCAGCTGCGCAAAATCCGATTGCTGTAAAGCCGCTAACGTAGCTTGAGCGGTAGAAAAATCAAGATTTTTTTGTGTCAAATAAGTGGTTACAAGCTTAGTTGCAGCTTTTTCTATCGAAGAAGAAGAGCCTGAAGAGGCCTGTTGAATAGATGATTGAGCCGCGGAATCATTAAGCAAAGCACTCGCATCGGTATAAAAAATTATAGCATTCAGAATCAATTTTTTTAATGCATCATATTTCGCTCTATAACTCGCCGGCCAATCTGCATTACCCGCGTTGCTATTCCAGTAAACACTCATCAAATCTTTAAAATTCATACTGGTTACTGAACCATCAACATTTTGCAAGCTGAACTGCCCAAAGCGTTGCTGAGCATATTCAGAGATTACCGACGTAGCTCCATAAAATTCTGCTGATGCCACCTCTACAACTAAATCCTGTTGGGCCTTTTGAGTTATAGCTGAACTTTGAGGCGCCTGAGCATAAAATTGCTGCGCAGTCATAAAATTGGCTACGGAACCAAAATAGTTCTTGTTTGCCACTACAACACGTGCCGCATCTCTATAAAGATTACCCGCATCAAGATACAAAAGGGGATCATAGCTGAACTGATTTATAGCCGTAACATAATAACCCGCTATTTCACTTATCGCATTAACATACAAAAGTTCTAGCGGATTTCCTACTAAAAAAAGCTTAAGATCATCACCCGCCTGCTTATAACTTTGGGCTATTAAATTTTCTAACGAGGCGTATAGGGAGGACATCGGGTCAACCAACCCTGCAAGAGAAATCGTTTCTCCATAACAGAGCAGTAGTGGATTTGGCACGGAAGAGACCACGGTGGTTAATCGGCCATAAGCATCAGCTATATCATTATATAAAGGCAGATAGGAGGACAAAGATATGCTTGTATCATTATGATCAATTGATGCTAGTTTCTTATATGCAGAACTCTGTTTTAATTGATTAATTTTTTGTTGCATTTGGTAGCCTTGCGAAAGCCAGACGTTTACCATTTTTTGTTTTATTTCTGCAACTTTTTCCGGCATATTTCCCGCAACAAAAACCGAGGAACCCAGTTGAATTGGTTGAGAACCATAAAAATCTACTGCCCAATAATAATAGGTGTAGGCATCAGGATACCCCCCATATGGCGGAGTTACTAAGGGAATGCGAGGAATAGGCTTATTATATTCCCACAATTTATATTGACGATTTCCCTGAGCATCTTTAGTAGAGAGGGTTTCTAGTACTAGATTTGAAGTTCTATTCTTTACACGCATACTTAAATCTTTATTAAAGCTGGTGGCCTGCTCAATAACATTCTTCACTATTGCCTGATCATCAGCAGTAAAACCTGCTTGGGCCAGTGATGCACTAATATTCGTGGTTGCCCCGCTTAACAGCTTTAAAAGAGCCTGCGCTTGCGTTGAGTTAAAATGAGAACTAAGGCTCATATATAAAAAAAGTTGCCCTGCTAAATTGAGCTCAAAAGTAGTGCGTTCGGCCTCAGTCTGAAGCTCCACTGGAGGTGGAAAAAGTAGGGCAAGAAAAGAGGGCACCTCCAGTCCATATACTTTCAATTGATAGCTAAGAGGAACGGCGCTAAAATTTTCAATTTTTGCTTCTCCCTGCTCAACAATCGAGTCCTCATAAAAAGAAGCATAAAAAAGCGTAGTCGCCAACTCATAAGGAGCAACCAATGCTTGTGCGTGATCAATGTCATGAAGTGCCATATATGCCTGACTCGAAATTTTATAATAATCGATGGCTAATGAATATTTTTGGCTTGCAAAGGCATTCTCTGCCAATTGCTTATAAATTATTGCTGTACGCATCGTTAGATCCGGCACAGTAACACTCGTTTTTGTTACGGTATCCTGATAGGTGACTGCGTCTTGAGTTTGACTCGTTTTAATCAGTAATCGTGCTACAGTTGAATTATTAGTGCCGACATAGGTGATTATAGCGACCTCCTGATCAAGGATAAGTTGCTCAGCACGGGCCACCCAGGATGCCAGCATTGTCAAATCTGGCTTAACACTTAAAGTTACAGATGCTGCGTCTACATCTTCTACTAAATTTTTCCCTTGCTGCATAAATTGTTGTATAAGAGGTGTAAGATTATTAAGCTCTTCTTGATTAGCTTCAGCCTCATTACCCGCTTTGCGCAACGCCAGAGAGAGACTATAACTCAAAAAAGCAGCACCCGCTTGCGGAAACCATACCGCAGGCACATTGTGTTGGTACAAAACCTCATACCGTTGGGCAGCCTTAATAAATAGGGAAAGACTATCGCCATTTCCTAAACTATAAGCAGACCAATAATCACTCAACACAGCCTGCCAGAGGCTGTTGGCTTTACTTAAATAAAATTTTTGATCGGTAGCAGGTTGCCAGTCCTGAGTTCCATATTGTTCCGCTTGCTGCTCTTCTTGAGCCGCACGATCTTTAAGAGCTTCCAGGTCCTTCTGTTTTTGCACAACCAATTTAAAATAGTGAGTAATCGATTGCTGAAGCGCGGTAGAGAGGTAAGCTCTCTTTTGAGCATACGTATAATATTGCACAGCAACTAATGCATCGGTGGCGGATTGAGCAATCCACACATAGAGCTGGGCAGTCAATCGATCTACCAATTGTTGATATGTCCAACCCTGAGCAGTAGGAATGAGAAAAGGAAGACTTAATAACGTATAAGAAACATTCTTCTGTTGAGCGATCTCTTGATCCAGTAGTATCGCCAAGGATTGAGCCTGATGATACAGCGTTTCCGCGCTGAATAAAGCTTCCTGTGTTCCATCTTGAGCCTCTTGCACACAAGCAAGCAAAGCTTGCAACATATTCGATACCCCTAGTGCACCGGTAGACTGGGCTTCTATTTTATTGAGTTCCTGGAAAGTAGCTTTATCTCGATGCTGCAGAAGCTGATACCCCTGTTGCGCTCTCTGATAATTGGATACCAAAGATTGAACTACTTTTTGCAACGCTTGCAATGCTCCAAAAAATGGAACAGGACTTTGACTAGCTTGACCTTGAGTAAGAAGCGTAATAAGTTGCGCCAATGCAGTACCTTGCTGCAGCTGAAGCGCTTGAATAGACTGATGTACTTGTTGCGTTGTCTGCCCAGCCTGCGCTTGGGCGAGTGCAGCTGCCACAAAAGCACTGTCTGCTGTATCACTTCCTATATTAAGTTGGGTAAGTGCATTTTGATAGGCAGTAACTGCCAATGAAAAATTACCCTGTAGCTGAGCAGTTTGAGCTTGACCTATCCAATTATCCGCTTGGGCTAAAGCAGATGCCATGTTTTTATAGAGGGCTGCTTCAGAAGCAAATTTTGTTCCAGCTTGAGAAAAATTATCAGCTGCAGAACTATATGCTTTTTGCACCTGAGCCCGTAGAACATTATTGTCAACACCAACTTTCATACTTTTTTTTATAATTGTTTTTGCAAAATTCAAATAAATAAAGGCCATATCTGCAGCAATTTCCTGGTGTTGTGTATCGCTGGCTGTTGTATTATCCATCATGGATATAAGAGCCTGATAATATGCCTGAGCATACTCTATTTCTTGAGAGGTGGGATTAGAATTACGCGTAACAATATTATTGAGTCCTATTCGAAGCGGCTGATATATTTTATTCACCATCATCTGCATAAACGATGAAAACCCGGAGGAATTATTAGGCAAATAATTGTTATAGGCTGCTTGGATAGTTTTTACATAGCCTTGCATCTGTACTGATCCGAGAGTAGAGTCCTTCGTCCCCTGAACATGTCCAGCTGCCTGCGCTAGAAGCTTATAATAAAGACTTGCTTGCTTCTGATTTTCAGAGGCTACCAAAAGCTCTTGATTCACAACAATCCCATAGAAACTTCCCCAATGACTCAGAATATCTACAACAATAGTAGCGGACTCAGCACTACTATTGTTTTTTGCAAATGTCTTATAGGCAGCAACAGCAGTTTGAGCTGCCTGTTCAAACATATCATTAACTTTTTGGATTGCTGCAGCATTATAATTAATACCACCCAGACGAGCAGCAGAGGGCAATGCTGATCGTGTCTGATCAACAGCTGCACTTAGCAAGCTAAGCGTAGGCTCTAAACTCTTCATTAACTGTTGTATATCTGTTTCAAACTTGACTTGCGCTGCGCTTTTCTCTTGTAGTTCAGTTGTAGCTTCAGTTCTCGCTACCGTCCAATGCAATTGATCCTGCGACTGCTCAATCGCATTTTTAACCAAAGCTGTCGCTCGATTAATTCCATTCAGGGCAGTTTGTACATACTGCTCAGTTTGCATTTTTGCAAAGTAACCAGTTGATGAAATGTTCTTAATATTTTGAGAAGCTTGATCATAAGCAACCTGGACCTGAGTCTGCGCATTACTTATCTGATCTTTTAATATCGTTTGTTGATCTTGCGGCAATCCTTGACTCGCAACAACCTGATTTTCAAACCCAGTAAGTTCTCCTTGAGCTTTTTTATAGGCAGTATCAAGATCTGCTTTAGAAAATGAAGCATGCAAAAGAAGACAATTAAACAACCCAAAGGAAGCAACTACATATACCAAACACTTCTGACTATTCATACCAATCTCCTAAAGTTTTCTCTTTTTCCTTAGGAATGGCATAAATCTTCTAACAGATACAAGAGCTGGCTTCAGAAAAGAAAGCTCCGCTGTAAAAAAGCGAAGCTTTCTTTAAAAATTTTAAATCGTACAGTGAGGCTATTGCACTATACACTCATACTTTTCTTTAGGCTCAACATAATCTTTAAATTTTTCTGCGACAACTCCAAATGCCCCGAGCTCTTTACCGACTATGTTTTCAAAACCTACCATTGGATCATACTCATCAGTTTTCTTGAAAATACCAAAATTTTGATCCGTATTTTTTACCTCACTATTTATAGCAAAAAATTCTTTCATAATAAGGGTTACATCATTTTGCATAAGTTGGTCATTATTCTTTTCGATTAAAGTATGCAAACTTAGATCGATATCAGCGTTATTGCGCGCAAGCCGTTCTTTGCTTCGATTTTGAATAAAGGGCGCTTTGATTAAACAGTTTGCAAGCTCACTCTTCTGGGAGAATATAAACTGCAACATTCTCACTTCTCTAGCGGCATCGGTTCTTTCAGCTTGCACCTCCGCATCAATCAAATCTTTCAGATATGGTGCGGTAACACTACAAAACTTTTTAATTCCATAAGCATTTTTCTCATGTGCCACTACACATAGCGCACCAGACATCCATTCAGCTCCTATATACTTTATTTTTGGATTTTTATTAAGCAATAAGCCCCAGGCACCAAAAATTCTCTGATTCAAAAAATCAGTCTTTCCATCAGATACTATTTCTTGCCATTTCCACAGGTAGGGAATTCGGGCTTCAACGGAAATACTCGTATCATCTGAAAATCTAAACTTCTTACAGCCCTCTGGAATATCGAAAGCAGGGTTGTGGAAAAGATAAAACGCAGCCTGAACTGCTAAAAACCTTAAAGACGCCGGATTCTTAGATTTAGCTGCTGCCTCTTCTACAAAAATCTCACTTTGACTTTCCTCATCTTCTACAAAAATCTCACTTTGACTTTCCTCATCTTCTATAAAAGCCCCACTTCGACTTTCCTCAAAAAATAACAATAAAGTCATGGAAAATATAAGAAAATATGATGATTTTTTAAGAAAAAACATGAAACCCCTACGCCAAAAAATTATAAAAAATAAGATACGTCAAAAAATAATTTATCATCTATCTATAAAAAAATCAACTTTATTGCTGGACTGAAACAATTTTTTAAAAAAGCACTATATTTTCATGCTCAAAGTTTTTCAAATATTCCTAAAAAGATATATGATAGCAAAAGTAGTAAATGCACTGTAAGGAGTATTATGAGAAAAAGAGTAGTAATAGCTTTAAATGCCCTGTTTTTATCAACTATAATGCTTAGAGCTATGGAGCATGAAACAAGCATGGATCAAATATTGCAAGGATTTCAAGCTAGTGGACCAATATACAAGGCTTTTGAAAATCGCCGTAAAGCATTTCAAAAATTACCTCTGGCCACTCAGGCCGAGATAGCTCAACAAACAAGAGCTGAAATTTTATATATAGGGCCAGGAAAACCTATTAACGAAGTTATCAAAAAAAGAACAGAAAATAACAATGCTCTTCATAATGCGTGCAAAAGTAATGGAATAAAAATAGAAAGCCTCCCTACCCTTAATATCCAAAATGAACTTGTATGCTACAGCCTTTGGTGTGCTTTTATAGCTTATAAGGCAGAAGGATTAGGCCTTGGAAAGAATTTTTTTCTCGACTCTTTAGATACCAAAAAAAAGAGAAATAAAAAATAGAGGCCTATAAGGAAATTATCTGAGTTCTATATTCTGCAAACTAATCAAAGTTGAATATAAAGCTTGCATCATTAGCTTATGGGCATATTTTCTTTCCATACCCCCAGCAAGCGACAGCATAATAAAGCCATGTATTATACCACGCATAGTATCAATAGTACTTTCCAACAAATGAAAAGAGGGTTGTATCTTGTTATCATACCATACTATTTTTTGTATTGACTGGTGTACAATAGTACGAATATAAGTAATTGCTTCTTCATGGTCTTGTGGCGAATTTTTTTGATTATACATAATCCTTGGCGGACCGGTGTTAATAAATGCAACAAGGCAGTCCGATTTTTAGCTTCTTGGCCAGTATCCGCATCACTTGAACTATCTGCAACAATAATAACATCAAGCTCTCTCTCTCTCTTTGCATTAAAATCTAAAGTCGGGGATCTATTACTGTTCTAGTTTCTTAATTTCATCAATTGGAAGACCTGTGTATTTTGCAATAACTTCTACACTAAGGCCATTAAAAAGCATTGTACAAGCAACTTCAATTTTTCCCTCCTCGCGGCCTTCTTCGTATTTAGTTTCCAAAGTTGAGTGATAAACACTCGCTTTAATAGCCTCTTTTTCATAGATATCAAGTTCATGGCTTGGCCATGTCAAGCGATTAAGGGCTTGGCAAGCTTCTTCAAATTCATCATGAGCCAAAGCTGATGGAATTTCTGTCTGTTTTCTAATTTCCTTGATAAAGTAGATCCATTTGTCTGCTGCTGTTACAAGCTCATGTTCTTTTTTATTAAATTTAGGTAATTCAATAAAAGCAAAGGCAAGCTCTCGAAGATCATTTTCATAGGTTTCCTCATCAAGGATTCTGTGAATAGACTTGTAGTTTTTCTTTTTATCAAACAAAACAAAATCAAGCACCGATACCGCAATTACCGGCATAAGCTTACGGTAGTCCTCTCTTTTTTCCAACTGGATTGAATACGACTTGGCTGAGTAGAAAACAATTCTTTTATCAAAATTTCTTTCCGAAGTAATTTGCAACTCAATAATATATCTGTTTCCTGCTTGATCAACACAAGCAATATCCAAAATATTTTCCTTTTTGTCCTTGCGCTGCAGTAACTGTTCATTATTCAAAAAATTAATGGACTCAATTACCTGGTCGCCGGTCAACTCCAAAATCGAGTTCAAAAATGAAATCGTAATATTTTTATGTTCATCTGAGCCAAAAACCTTTTTAAAGGCAATGTCATTCCGTAGATCAAGGAATATCATAAAGGCCCTTTCCTATAAAAAACTGTTTAGATACTTATAAGAGTACCCAATTTTATGCTAGAATTCCATCGATGTTTTTATGAAAAGCATATCAACCTTCTTCCCTACAAATGATAGGTCTGATATCAAAAAATTGGCCAAAGACTAAGCTGAAAAAAATGAAACTCTGTCTAATGCTAAATATAGGACGATAAATAATTTTCAATAAACAAACCACTCTCTTCAATTTTTTCATGCCCCTCATAGCACGGCTTCATTGAGCCAATATACATATAATCATAGTACCCAAAATGAACTTCCATAAAAGGTAAACTTTTTAGTTTGCACCCTAGAGCTTCGCGTAAGAGAAGTTTTATATAGGCAGGAAGTTGTTCTCGGGAAAGCTTTGATCTGTTAGTTTTTTCATATAATACACGCATTTCAGCTGAAGGGCGAGTTATCTTAGCAAATAGACGATGTCGTTGTAATCAACATATAGTCAAAGTGGAAACACCTAGCCAATTCATACACAATAGAACGGCATTGATGCAAGTCGCTTCGGTTTTTAAGTAATCTTTTCACGTCATAATTCCATCGGCAAAAGTTCTTCCTGTATCGCTTACCGATATCCATTCATTTTTTAAATATGCACCTCGATAATCTTTATTATCGGGATTATATTTTGTGATTCTCCACCACTACATAGTAATTTTACCACCTGCATTCAGTTTAAGCTGTCTCCAATGAATAAAGATCTAATGTACTTTGCTTCTGGTTTGCTATGTTGTAACTCAATAGTACAAAATACTTATCATTAATCCGGGTTATTTTATGATATAGTTTGTGGGCAGGAGCGGTTAGCAGAAGTAGAGGTTTTTCATGTGAAAAAATATACAATTTTTCTTCGGTTAAAAGAATCGGTGTTGTACCCAATATAATAATTTGTACCGTATCATCAAGAAAAAAACCTAAAAATAGTTCTTGACCCTCATAAAAAGACCAGAGTTCATTATCTTTTTTAAAAAATAACATACGCTGAACTAAATCAACAGAAAACGCGTTATATCGCTTAAAAGAAGAGCATAAAGTAAAAAAACTAGAGTAATATTTTTTGACCAAAGAGACGTCCATTGCTTCAATAAGCTGGCGCTTACAATCCAAGTTGATAAATTGTTGATCCCAAGTAAACAGTATAAAACTATCTTTTATACCACAATAAAGTGGTGTTAAATCAAAAAAACAAGACAGTTCAAATAAGGAATCACTAAAGAGATTGATTACTCTTACTGCTTTATCTTCTTCACAGTCTAGCGCTATCCAGTCTTGGTGAGAAAAGACGTTATTAATAATGATGTCGAAAGATGGGAAATTAACCTCTTTTTTATAAGTTAATTCATTGGTGAGTAAAATAAGCCCTGCGTAATTTTTGTTAATTATTAGGTCTTTTCCTCGATGATGTAAAATATAGACATCATTTTGTTCAAAAGTAATGGTCTTTTCAAGAATAATTTTTATCATATTCTCCTTATTGCGTCTTTAATCTACGGCCTATTTTTTTTGTGGCAGTAGTTATGATACCTGTTATAGGATCGGCAGTTCCTATATGATATTTATCAGGTCCATAAACTTCTATGTGAGCCGCCTTGCCCCGATGAACTGTGTCCAGATGATAGAAGTACCCGTCCTTTTTTAATACCTTTGCACCCTTCACCATATAGTTTGTTTTTATAAATTCTGGCTGAACTAAAAAGGTTTCACGAAGTTTAGGCACTCTATTTTCCTTAATAAAACCTACAATTGTGCTGGAAAGATTTTTTTCAATAGAGGTCGCACTGTTAGGATTACTTTTTAAAGATGAGTTGCTAAAATCTTTTTGGTTATTGCGCTCAAAGCGCAAAGCTCCCTTTTCTTCTACCAATTTTGCCGTAGAGCCACCAGGCACAACAGTAACTTTAAGTTCAGCAGCAGAGACCCCGCGTTTGAATGCATCACGTGCACATTTTTCAGCACTTTTATACAGCGATTGAAAGCAACTGCAGAGTTTTTGTTGCACAGTAAGTTCTGTGATTAAACTGACCGCATCACGTATAAACTTGTAGCGACAATTGCCCGCATAATAGTCATAAGCCGCTTTTTTAATCGCTCTGAGTGGCGCAATAAATTCATCAAATTCTTCCTGAGCATTGGAACGACCTTGAAGATGATGTACGCTTATTTGAGCCGCCTCATTGCACAGTTTGACAATATTCCAGGTCAACGGAATAAGATGATAGGCCAACACCAGTTTGGGGCTACCACCAAACCAACTGCTTGCACCGGGTGATGATACGCTCCACTGACAACCGTTATAAGACCATCACTTACTCCTTGCGCTATCACCTGAGTACAATTAATCGCCTCCCAACACCATTCTGCCAGAGCAGCTCCTAAGAGCAGGTCTCCATTTTTATTGGCAGCCACTCCATTATCAGCAAACTTTACTATCATTTTGCAATTTGATCGCAACGGTTTCATCTCTAAACAGGTGCTTGTCTTTCGATACAGAGGCTGCACCTTCTGGACAATATTGATAAAATTTTCATGCAGATTGATTTGAGCGTCAGTTCCTTTGATACTGCTAAAATGAGTAACATCTCCCGTGCATTCTTCAAGCATAGTGATGGTGCCTCCATCAAGGAAAAAGGAGCGAAAATTCAGACAAGATTGAGATGCAGGTATCCAATTGTTGTGCGTATAGTTTTGACATGCCATCAAACCAACCGTCACTGGGTCATGAGGTGTAGTGGCCAGAAGCTTCTGGGCTTTGACATGCAACGGCTCACGAAAATGATCATAGGGGTCACCGCCAACTGGCCGAGATGATCGACTTCTTAAATGCTCCCCTGCAGTAATTTTATGGGGCTCTTCGTAAAAATTATTTGATGATTGCTGAGAAAAATCAGAGGTGTAACTAATCCAAGAAGAATCAAGACATGATGTTGGGCTTCCAAGTAACAAACCCCTGCTTTCCGTGCTGCCTACTGATATGCACCACAAAACTAAAAGTAAAAGTATCGCATATTGCTTCATCAATTTATTTTCTAAAATATGCCTAGGTTCCGTGTACTTTTGTAAAAATGATTAAAAAAAAATATGGTAACGCTCAAGAATAGAGAACAATCACGACCTCAAAAAAAGGAACGTTACCATTTTTCAATACTACATCAAAGAAGAAGATTGGGCAAAAATTTATAAATACCTGCAGAGCAGAAAAGATATTTAGTGTGCCACCGAAGTAAAAATGCGTCATTTTTTCGAAGGGATTTTTTATGTCTTACATTGCCTCTTCACAAAGATCCTATTCTTCTGCTTTACCAAATTCTTGCGCTATAAATTTCGCTATTGCATCTTTATAAACCATTATTGCTAATGATCCTAAACTACTCAGCTGTTCAAATTCTTCTGGCGTATAATTAAAATTGAAGGTGTTGCAGGCTCCCGAATTAATACAAGCGCTGATATTAAAGGTATCTAACTTATGTTGTTTGGCAAAAATACTCAATTCTTTATCATTATCAATTTTTTGCTGCTGATTCTCAATAAAGAAGTTTAGATATATTATACGCGGGTCTCGGGAATCACTTGTCTTATAAAAATGAAGAGAGTTACTGGAACCCGTATCGACTCTTTTATAATCAAAACCTTCTTGTATAAGGGTGTTTATCATTTTTTTAGCTTCTTGGCCCGTATCCGCATCACTCGAACTATCTGCAACAATAATAACATCAAGCTCTCTTTCTCTTTGCATTAACGACAGAATAGGAATATTCGCATCCGGTCCCGCATCTAGGAACGTTAATAATTTTCTACCCGTTAACCAGTTCGAAAGCGGCGTACTCATGCCAAAAAATGGATTAGGAACCTGAGCAGCCATATAACGATTATAGAAAAATTTAGGATATATTTTTTTCAATTCAGCCAACAAGGTACGAACAGCATGGGATTGCATTGCCTCAAGATAGGAAGCTTCTTCTTTCTTCTCAGCTTCATCAAAAAATATACGCGTTGCATCAGCAAAATTTATAGCTAATGCTGAGCCAAACATCCCCAAGAAAAAGCCTAAACTCTGCTCGGGTGCCATTGAAGTCTGTAAACCCTTATTAAAATTGCTACCAAAAGCAGACATTGGTACAGAAAGTCCCAAGGTAAGATTCCGAACATCAAAAGGTGTAAATTCATACCAATTGTAGCGTGCATTACCCGCAGTATCTTTATGCATACTAATGCTAGCACATAGAGGAAGCGGCCCCAACCCCTTTTCAACAATGCTGGCTAAATCTGAAAAATGATGATCATACCATTGTGATCCCTGAACAACAGTTCCTTTTTCATGAAAGAGAAGATAGGAAAGAAGGCCTCCGTACCAATCAACCCAACCAACTGGCTGACCAACAGCTATTTTTGGCCAAATAACCTTTTGCCAAAAACTTACCAAATCCATATCGGCTCTTTGCAGAATACTAGAAGAAATTGATAATGTTCCATCTTGAATTTTTTGCGCTATTTTGGTTTGATAGCGGTGCACACTCAGTTGACTCATCATCCACGGAATTAAAAACCAAGTTGAGCCTGACAAAGCAGCAATATGACTTATCCACGCCAAGACCCCCCATTCCTCTAAGGCTGCCATATAGCCACCCGTAAGGATCATAGCGCGAAAGCCACCTCCTGTTACACTCAATCCTATCTTAAGAGGCCGGTCTAATTTTTTTATACTTAGAATCTCTTCAAGAGATTTTTTGCGAGCATTATTCCGCTCCCATGCACTCAAAAATTTTTTCTCTGCTAATGAAATATTTTTCCCCTCTTCAACTTTCAGAGGGCTCTGGGGCTGCACCCGAAGTTTAGAACCCGCAGAGCCTAAAAAATAGGATGCGGTATCTTCTAACTGCTGTGTCAGCGAGCTATAGACACTATTAAATTGAGTAAAGGAGCTCGTAACTTGATCATAGAAACTACTTAAATAACTTTTTTCTGCAGCGGGACTTAGATTTTTAGTTTCTCCCCCTTGCAAGCTCATTATTAAACTAGCAGCATTTACTATTAAAACTATTTTTTTCATATTAAGAGCTTCCTCTAAAAAAACGTTACTCCACTACACCTCATAATAAATAAAAATACAAATAGAAATCAATAATTTGTTTTTGCAAAATAATTATTGATTTCTATTCTGAGGAAATATTGGCAGAAATTTGTTCTTTAATGGCAATTACTGTAGGCAATTTTGAAGGGATACTACTACGCTCTAAGGTATTTCAGAAAAACCCTCGCTACAGATAAAACATCGTTTCTATAGATCAGCAAACTCGCTTCTTATCGCATTTGTAGCCAACGTTAGGATCTCCTCCTCTGCTACTTTATCAAAGTCAGCCACCCTCTCCTCATCAGGTGTGCTTAAAGATGAAAAGGTAGCCTTATATTTTTCTTGGTAAATTTTTGTCGATTTCACTGCCCACTCAAGAGGAATAAAGGGGAGAAATTGCTTAAATCTTGTGGTATTAAATGGGCCTTTAATTGTCTCAAACTCTTCTTTGGCATGTTTTTTTATTTGTTTTCTAATAAAGCACTCCAAGTCTTCTTTTTTGATTTCTCTTAATTTTGCCCCATCCATGAGAAAAAAGGCAGCAGATTCAGAACCTTTTCCTTCTTTGTTTAGGCTAAGATCAATTAATCGCGAGGTTCTTATAAGAATCTTTATTTTTTGAAAGAGGAAATACAATGAGGTAATATTCTTTTTTCTCATCTCGCAGGCAAGTCTCTGGGCAAAATCATCATTTTTTTCAAAATTGGATTCAATAGCAATCAGGGCTAAACTCTGCAAACTTTTAACTTCAAGTTGATTCGTTACCCATTTACTAGCCGAGCAGGAAGCAACATCTTCAGTAAACTCACCCTGGTAATCTACCACATTACCACCTCCTCCCTCCAAATTCCATGATATCGGCTCACGTTGAGGAGTTAAACTTACATAGTGAGCAATTTCATTTCTCTCATTCTCAGACAAATTATCCTGCTCCATTGTCTGCGTTTGAGCTCCCCAAAGAATGCTTATAAAAACCATGCACTTTAATGAATTTGCTTTTTTTAAAATAATCTGAGAAACCATAGTGTCCCCGAAATAGTTTCATATTGAAAAATAATATCAAAATAAGCTTAACGCAAAAGCATAAAATATCAATTGTTGTTTTTATTGATTTGCGACCTCATCATCAGCATTCTCATCTGTTTTTATTTTCCAAATTTTTACGGTACCATCCTCGCTTGTCGAAATAACTTCAGATGCGTTAGTTCCAAAGAATACTGAACTAATTGGACCCGTATGGCCTTCAAGCGCAAAGAGACATTTGCCAGTTTCTAGATCCCAAACTTTTACCTTACAATCACTGCTTCCCGAAGCGAGTAACTTGCCATCAGGACTAAATGTCAGCGACCTAACTGCACCACCATGAACACCTTCAAGAGTATGAAGCAATTTTTTCCACTGCACCTGATGAATCTTTATTGTTCCCTTGCTTCTTCCTGAAGCAACTACCTCACTATTAGGGCTAAACGCTATTGATTCAATTACATCCTCGACGGCACTCTCATAGAAATCAAAACTCTCCGTATCAATTTTAGTTTTGCCCTCTGCACCAGTAGGCGTTAACTTAAAATATCTCAGCGACCCTCCAATACCCAAAGCAATCAGAGCATTATTCGGAGCAATTACTATAGGATTTCTTTGATCACCCTTGTTGGTAAAGTTATCTCCCTGCCAAAGAAGAGATATTTTCCCTGTTTTTATATTAAAGATTTCTGCAGTCCCCTCATTTCTTACCCAAATCACTCTACAATTATCAGGAAAAAATGCCGCACATCGAAGCCGGCTTTTATTAGCGTTGCTCTCAAGTGCCTCTTCAAAATTTTTTAAAGAAGAATCTATAACTTCTTTAGGCTCATGAATCTTTCCAATCCTATAAGAATAATAGTTGCTCATACAATTTTTCACTCTTGCATCAAATATCTGAATTGTTCCCTGATCGCTAAAATAGAAAAGAACGTGAGAGCCATTAGGGCTAACAATTCCCCACGTAGGCGGATTCTCGTGATCAAAGGAATCTTTTTTGATATCTCCGGTTGTTGTGTCTAAAAAATTCACCTCATGGCCCACTACTGAAATGATCTCAGATAAGCTGGGATCAAATATCGTTGATTTATTAAGTGGAAAATCAAGCCGAGGAGATGTACGCACGCTTCGACCATGGCTTTCAACGGCCTTCCACCATGAGCATTGCTGAGCACTACCCTCTTCTTCCTCTTCATCTTCATCTTCAGACAATGACTCTTCTTCCTGTTGCCCAGAAACATACTGCAAAACATCCTCTTCTAGTTTCCAAATGTTTACCGTATTATTACTTGCAGAAACAACTTTAGACCCATCATCTGCAAAAAATACTGAATTAACAGGAGAAGAATGATAACCTTCAAGCGTAGAGAGACAGGTTCCCCTCTTTACATCCCAAATTTTTACTGTCCAATCAGTACTGCCCGAAGCAAGCAAGTTACCATTAGGACTAAACGCTAATGATCTAATTGCCAAACTATCGAGAACAAAAAGACATTCTCCATTTTCTACTTTCCAAATTTTTGCGCTACCATTATCGTATCCTACAGCAGCCAGTTTGCTATCAGGGCTAAAAACTATTGATAGAATATTACCATCTTGTTCACAAGCAGAAAGAGATCGGTATTTTTTTTTCTCAACATCAAAAATTTTTATTGAACATGGACTACCCACCGCAATCCATTTATTATTAGGACTCATTGCTACTGACGTAGTCCCCTCCTTGAGCCTATCTTGAACACCCGCAGATTTATAAGCAAAAGATTCTGTACCTGTTGTCGCCTCATACATATTGACCGTTCCATCCTTACGGACTAAGACTACATTTGAACAATCAGGAGAAAATGCGACTGATTTAACTAAACATCCCTCTTTCCCAGAAGAAGATGTAGTCCTCTCTAAAATTTTATTCACAGCGTCATGAACCTTCAAATCTATAAGACATTTTTGTGTTTCTATATCAAAGACTTTAACAATTCCTTCCTGCTTAACCCCATTATGATAACAAAGAAACTTGGAACCATCATTGCTCAATACTCCTAACTTAATAGAACCTTCAATATAAAGCTCGACTGCAACAGTATCACCTGTTACCACATCCGCAATTCTTATCTTTACGCAACCATTATGCGAAGCACCATCCAATGCAGTAACCTTATCTTGACTAGAGGCATGCCGTACTATTGACTTAATCCAAAAATCAAACATGGGCGAAGTCAACCCTTCCTCATTGTCAACAACAGTAGTCTTCCACGGTGATATAACTTGTTGAATATCTGGAGAAGTTTCTGACCTATTATTTTCGTGCGCGTCTTTATCTCTGTCCTCCTCCAACTCTGCATTAGCGGTCAAAGTGATAACTGATTCACTACCGGCAGGAACTGAAGGTAATGCAACCTTACTATCTCTTTTGCTAGAAACAGTCGCTTTCCAATCTTTGCGCAACAAATGTCTAACTCCAAAAAATAGGCCAGTTACCGCTGTTGCAGCCAGGAGTTGCTTTTGCCAATCACCCAGCAGTGAAGCAATAACGGGAGATGACTCGCCAAATAATCGAGCACCCGTTTGGGCTACAGCTGCTGAACCCCCAAATATAAGAGGCGCAAGAACAATATCTTTTTTGCAAAAATTCCCCACCGAATCAAAAGCCTTGCGGCTTTTCTCGATCATAGGACTTAGAGGAACTGCATGACCTAAAACCAGCACAAATCCAAAATAATATATTTTTTTCATATTCTCTTCGCACTTTAATCTAGGTTTATTTTCCAAATTTTTACTGTATGATCATCACTGGCAGAAACAACTTTAGACCCATCATCTTCAAAAAATACTGAATTAATCGAACCACTATGACCTTCAAGGGTAGAAAGGCAGCGGCCCGTCTTTACATCCCAAATCTTTACTGTACGATCTGTACTTCCGGAAGCAAGCAACTTACCATTCGAGCTAAATGCGAGTGATCTAATTGCCTCGTTATGATCGTTAAGCGTAAACAGACAGTCACCAGTCTCTACATCCCAAATTTTTGCTGTGCCAGCACTGCTTCCTGACGCAACCAAGTTGCTATCAGGACTAAAAACTATTGATAGAATATTACCATCCTGAGTAGCTTCATCATCTTGAAGATATTGTCCCTTCCGCTCATCATAAGCAACTTTTGTCGATGAACCATTATCCTTAAAGGCAGGAAGATATCGATAATCTTTGTTATCTACATCAAAAATTTTTATTGAATTTTCGCGACCCACTACAACATATTTATTATCAGGGCTAATTGCTACCGACCTAACCTCATGGTACAAATCTTCCAAACCATCTGTTAGACAAGAAAAAGACTCGGTGGCAGTATCTATATCGTATATCTTTACAGTGCAATTATTTTTTACGAAAACAACCTTGGAGCAATCGGGAGACAAAGCGGCTGACCCAAAAAATTCTCTCGATGCTATGTTTCGAGATACCCCTTCATCCTTCATCATAATGCCATGTGATGGCGCTGATATAATAGGCTCATGAATTTTCTGCTGCATAAGAAATTCTTTTTTTTGTATATCAAATACTGACAGCATTCCCTGATCATTTTGTCCATAATAATAACAAAGAAACTTCGAACCATCATCACTCAATACCCCAAATTTAAGAAGGCCGCCAATATCAAAGTCGACTTCGTCACTTTGACCTCTTACCACATCCGCAATTCTTATCTTTACCCAACCATCATGTGAAGCACCATTAAATGTAGCAACCTTATGTGGACTAGAGGCATACCGTACCGTTGACTTAAGCAAAAAATCAAACTTTGGCGAGCTGCACACCCGCTGATTGCCAATCGTAGTCTTCCACAATATAACTCGTCGAGTATCTGAAGAGAATTCTTCTCTTCCAGTATCATCTTCTTGCTTGCCCTCATTTTTCTCAACGCGCAAGTTTCCATTCCCGGTCGAAGGGTTGACCTGTCTATTAGTAGCAAGAATTGAAGATGAGGCAGCACTATTATCGCTTCGCTTAAAAAAACTCGTTTTCCAATCTTTGCGCCATAAATGCCTAACTCCAAAGAATAGGCCAGTTACCGCTGTTGCAGCCAGGAGTTGCTTTTGCCAATCACCCAGCACTGAAGCAATAACGGGAGATGACTCGCCAAATAATCGAACACCCGTTCGCACTACAGCCGCTGAACCCCCAAATATAAGAGGCGCAAGAACAATATCTTTTTTGCAAAAACTTCCCAGCGAATCAAAAGCCTTGCGGCTTTTCTCGATCATAGGACTTAGAGGAACCGCATGAACTAAGGCTAGTAGCAGTCCCAGGTAATATATTGTTTTCATACATCAATCTCCTAAAATATCAAGTCTGGCAATTAAAAACTCTTGCAATTAATTCAAATTGTATCACAATTTTAAAAAATCACAAGAGTTTTTAAAGAAAAAAAAGCGTATTCAAGGCTTTTTGCACAATTCTTAGGTAATTTTTCTTACCCGCTGATCCTTAAAAAGCTGGCGCAGCTCAGAAATTTCAGTTGCCTGCTCAGGCGCTTTGTCAGAACGATACGTCATAAAACGGGGAAAACGTAAAGCAAAGCCTAAATGATCCTCTGTTTTACCCGCTGTATGCACAGGCGATAAAGTAATTTCATCAGCGCGGATAGTGCAGACAATTTCTGGTGCTGTCCAGACAGCAGGCTGAAGCTCTTTAGCACATTCAACATTTTTTGGTTTTTCGGCTACAGCAACTGCATCACACCTTTTCTTTAGTTCATGCCAAGCCACATCAGACAGGCCAGTTCCTACTTTAGCAACTGTTTCAAAGCGGTCCCTCTTTTTATCATAAACCCCTACTAAAAAAGCCCCGATGCCAAAAGAGGCACGTTTACCCGCTCCATGATAATACCCCAGCACCACAACATCTATGCTATCTTCCAGCTCACTACCAGCCAGTCTTTTTAACTTGATCCAATTAAAATTTCGTTTACCCGCTTGATAAACAGCAGTAGGTTTTTTTACCATCACCCCTTCAAGACCCGCCTCCACCATCTCTAAAAAGTAGGCTTCTAATTCTTGGGCTGAATTAATAGATACTTGATCAATAAGGCGCACAACATCTTGTTCATTTTTTTCCAATACTTTAGCTAAAAGTGCACGCCGCTCAGTATAGGGAGCTTCAATAAGATCATGACCACTGAGATATAAAATATCAAAAACATAATACCTCATAGGAAAGTCCTGCGTAAGCTGCGCCACCTCATATTTTCTTCGACGCTTAGCAGTCTCTTGAAAAGGTAAAAAGGTATCGGTGACAGTATTATGACTTACCGCCTCACCATCAATAATCATCTTATCTACTTCAATTTTTTCAAGAGCCGCTACAATATCAGGAAACATCTCGGTTACGTCTAATAAATTACGCGAGAAAAGTTTTACAAAACGGGTTCCTTTTTCATTTTCAACATGTGCTTGAAGGCGCATTCCATCAATTTTTGGCTGAGCAACACAAGGACCAAGTTTTTTTATAATCGCTTCAGGTGAGGCTAACCTCTCAGCCGCGGCTAAACGTACTGGCATACCCGGTTGCTCCTGAATTTTTTTTACCCCCTCTATGCCCTCTGCTTTGAGCGTTTTTGCTACAAAGCCCAAATTTGAGCAAATATTATAAGCCTCCTCAAGCGGTACGCGTAATGATTTATTCCCAGCTTCCATCCAGGAGAGCGCATCAACAAGCGTCATATCAGAAAAACCAAGGCGTAAGGTAGCCGTAATAATGCGAACGACAAACTTTGCGCAAAGAGGATTCAGTTCTCTAAGAAGCTGTACCACAAAACTGGTTTTCTGTTCCTGAGAGCCAATTCCGCTTATTTTTTCTAAGTGAAGAAGTCGTTCATAAATTTCGGTTACTGTGAGGGGAAGTAAGTTTTCACCTTTATTTAACGCCTGAGCAACAACACCTAGATCTCCAAATTTATTAACCGCCTCTACCACTTCATGCTTAGAAATACTGCCAAATTCAGCTAATACTCCAATAAAACTTTTTTGGGCAAAATTAAATCGAGTCCCCATATATGCTGGATGAAGAGCACCCAAGGCCAGATTAACAATAATTGCTGCTTCAATCGGATCTGCTTGTTTAAGTAAATGGGCCAGTAAACTAGTAATTTCTAAACGAGAACTTGTCTGATCAATCTGATCAAAAGAATGAGCAACTTCCGAAAAATACATAGCATACCCTTGGCTTAAAATATTGTTTTCCTCAGCCTAGCGAGAAAAAAGAAACCTTGCTATAGATTAGAGTAGGACCCACAGATTAATCAATCTAATGCAGGGGATTAAAAAATGGTAAAAGGCATGAAAATTGTACATGTTATTTCAAGCATGAAGCGAGGGGGGGCAGAAACATTATTATGCAACCTGGTTGCAACATTACAGCAGCAGGGTTTTGAGCAAGAAATTATTTATTTTCATGACGGCCCCATGAGCTTACACCTCATCAGCCTCTCAATTCCCGTTCATCATATTCGTGGACACTTCTGTCTCTATGATCCTTTTTTTAGTTGGCGTCTGTACAAACTCCTCAAGCATCTCACCCCAGATCTTATTCACAGTTGGCTCTGGGCAGCAAATCTTTTCTCACGTCTTTTTGGAAAATTATTACAGATCCCCGTCATCAACGCCATACATAATAATGTTGATCAAGATGGATTAATCCGCATGACTCTTGATAAAATAAGTTTTGGATATGCTACAAAAATAGTCGCTGTCTCACCAGGAATTGCTTCTTCCCTTATTACCAATTATCACTTAACTAGCAAACAGTATGAAATTATCACCAATGGCATTGATACTGCACACTGTGATACTCAAGCATCTATAAAAAAAGAGTCCCGCGCTACCTATGGGCTTAATAAACACCATTTTGTTATCGGCTCTGTTGGTCGACTGGTCCCTCTAAAAAATTATCAACTTCTTATGACAAGCTTTAGCGAGGTCTATGCTCAGTATCCTCACGCACGCCTCATAATCGTAGGAACAGGACCCGAGGAAGCCCGCCTAAAAAAATTAACCGAAAAGCTTACTCTACAAAAAGCAGTCATCTTTATTATTAATCAACCTGCCTATGGATTCTATTCCCTTTTTGACTGTTTTGCTCTCTCTTCTTTCAAAGAGGGAATCTCGATGGCTTTGTTAGAAGCTA
>Ga0206849_1026_pt1 | contig 33522 bp, 31 predicted proteins | sample Alteio_BWOrgCont_15_FD_152892 | JGI IMG/M metagenome (GOLD analysis project Ga0206849, IMG submission 152892) | Enriched cells from forest soil in Barre Woods Harvard Forest LTER site, Petersham, Massachusetts, United States -... | ecosystem: Environmental > Terrestrial > Soil > Temperate forest >...
TCGACCGCGACCCCTACCTGTTAGAAACCAGTGTCCCCGGCATCTTCGTCGCCGGCGACGTGCGGTATAACTCCGTCAAGCGATGTGCCTCAGCCGTAGGCGAAGGCTCTATCGCGATTCAGTTTGTGCATCAGTATCTTGCAACACTGTGAAAGGCTCTCAACTTAAACTCCGATGAGTGACCAAACCCAAACCGTCCAGAATAACGTCGTAGAAACCCTCAGCGAAGACCGCCTGGGTCAACTGCGCAAGGTTCCAATCCTCGCTTCCCTTAAAGATGAGGAGCTGCACTGTCTGGACGGTGTGCGCGAGATCCAGATCAGGCCCGGCGAAGCAATCGCCCGGCAGGGTGAAGCCGCGCACTTCTTCTGGATCCTGCTCGAAGGCGAGCTCCGCATCTACCAGACGCACCCCGACGGAAAAGACATGACAATGGCCATGCTCGAGAGCGGAAATGCCTTCGGCGAGTTGCCCCTGCTGATGAATGTTTCCAATCTAGCCAGCATTGAGGGCTCAACCGAGAGCCGATTGCTGCAGCTCGACGAGAACCAGTTCTGGACCCTGATGATGAGTTGCCCCGAGGTCCGCAAAGCGATCCTGGCAAATATGGCCATTCGCTTTCAAAAGCTGCAGAGCGTCACCTTGCAACAGGAGAAAATGGCTTCGCTCGGCACTCTCGCCGCAGGCCTGATGCACGAACTGAACAACCCCGGCGCCGCCGCTCGTCGCGCCGCACAGCAACTCCGCGAAAACCTGCTGCGAATGCACGAGCTCTCGATGAAGTTCAAGGAGCGCGACCTCACCAGCGAGCAGAAGCACTGCATGTTCGACCTTCAGAAACAAGCTCTCTCCATCACCCAGCCCATCCGCATGAACTCTCTCGACCAGTCCGACGCCGAAGAAGCACTCGCAGAGTGGCTCGAGGCCGCCAACGTCGAGAACGCCTGGAAGATGGCCCCTACCCTGGTCTCCATCGGCATGGACTCTAAAGTGCTCGAATGTGTTCGGGCAGAATTCAACGGCCCGTACTTCAACGATGCCCTCAACTGGCTCGAGGCCCTCGTCTCCAGCATGCAACTCGTCACCACCATCGAAGAGAGCATCGGCCGCGTCACCGATCTCGTCAAAGCCGTCAAGACCTACGCATACGAGGGCAAGGGCCAGAAGCAAACCATCGACATCAACGATAGCATTCACGCAACCCTGCTCATCCTCGCCCACAAGATGCGCGAGAAGGAGATCGTCGTCGAAAAGAACCTCGCGCCCGACCTCCCCGCTCTGAGCAGCGACTGCACCGGCCTCAATCAGATCTGGACCAACCTCCTCGACAACTCAATCGACGCCGTCTCACAACACGGACAGATCCGCATCCGCACCTGGGCCGAAAACAACATCAACTCCGGCAAGCCACACATCGATCTCTGCATCAGCGTCGGCGACAACGGCACCGGAATCCCGCTCGAAAGCCAGCCCCACGTCTTCGATCCCTTTTACACCACGAAGCCTGTAGGCGTCGGCACCGGCATCGGCCTGGGCATCGTTCAGCGCATCGTGCAGCAGTACCGCGGCACCATCCGATTCAGCTCTGAACCCGGCAATACCGAGTTTGTTGTGCGCATTCCAAGCGAACCCGAACAATAAATAAGCCGCCTCGCAGCATCCCGCAGACAACAACATTTTTTCTTCACTCGCGTTTACCCATTCGTACGCGTGGTCAATCAAGGCCACCCGAAATGAATCGTGAGGACGCGATGAAGCCCTTTAGTCTTGTTGCACTCCCTCTCATTAGCGCAGCCACTCTCTTCTCCGCCGGCTGCGCTCAGCATCCTTACTACGCCCCGCCCGCCGCTTACGCACCCGCTCCTTACCAGAGCGCTCCACCTTTGATCGAGCGCGCCGAGCACGACGGCTTTCGCATGGGTCAGCAGGCTGGAGCTCGCGATCTCTACAACGGTTTCGCCTATCACCCAAAGCATGATCGTGCCTATCACGACACTCCCGGTTACGATCCCGCACTCGGCCCCTATGGCCCCTATCGTGACGCCTTCCGACAAGCCTACGTTCGCGGCTACGATCAGTCCTTTTATCGCCGTTAGTCGGCCCTCCCAAAGTGGTCTCCGGGCATCATCGTACGATGGATGCCTGGAGGCCACATCAGCGTTACGCCTTTCCATATTGGATTCCCCACCGCTTCAAGGGCGAGCTTGCGAACAGGCCCACCATGTTTTCCCTCGATCAGGTAATGCCTTGGAATTCAAGGCCATTACCCACATCAGCCAGCTGTTCGCAAAATAGGTGCATTAACCTTCAGGTAACCAGGAGCGCGCAACCTCAACGAGAGGCTTTTCTTCCGCGCGCAGCGGGTATAAATTCCTTAGCAAGACAAACGCTTTACTAATGCGTTTTAGTGCGAGTAGAATTCTTGGGTCCAAAGCATTTTCAACAATGGCAAGCCGGTTTTCCCCGTGAACTGCCTGAGAAGGGCCCATCTGTAGTCCTGGTTTCAAAGGAGCTTTATGTCATCCAAACGCAGTCTGGCCCCACGCGCCCTGTCTCTCTTCGCTGCCTTCGCGATCGCGTGGTGCGCCCCGGCAGCCGTTCACGCCGAGTCCAATCCGGACCACGAGAAGATGCCGTGGATGAACAAGGCTCTCCCACCCGACCAGCGTGCCGATCTCGTCCTCGCTCAGATGACGCTGGATGAAAAGGTCCAGATGGTTCATGGGCAAGGCTGGGGAGTTCTCCGCGCCGGCGCGCCCACCCCGGATGGTTCAAACTTCGGAGCAGGTTTCATGGCCGGGATCCCGCGCCTCGGCATCCCCAACGTCGATCTCGCCGACTCCGCCGTAGGAATCCGCATGGCCGCCTACCAGGGCCGTTACGCCACGCTGCTTCCCTCCACCCTCGGCGCCGCATCCAGCTTCGACCCAGACTCCGCCTTTCTCTACGGCTCCGTCATCGGTCGCGAACTCCGCTCTCTCGGCTTCAACATGACCATCGGCGGCGGCGTCAACATCACCCGCGAACCCCGCAACGGCCGCAACTTCGAGTATGCCGGAGAAGACCCCATCCTCGCCGGAACCATGACCGGTACCCTTGCAAAAGGGGTCTTCTCCCAGCACGTCATGAACGACATCAAACACTACGCGTTCAACGATCAGGAGACTGGACGCACCAAGGTCAACGTTCTGCTCGACCACAAGGCCGCGCGCGAGTCCGACCTGCTCGCCTTTGAAGTAGCCATCAGCATCGCCAATCCCTCCGCGGTCATGTGCTCCTACAACCTCTACGAAGGCGCGTGGGCTTGCGAGAACGATTACCTCCTCAACCAACTGCTCAAGAAGGACTTCAACTTCAAGGGCTGGGTTGTCTCCGACTGGAGCGCCACTCACTCCACCGTCAAGTCCGCCCTCGCCGGGCTCGATCAGGAGATGCCCGGCGACGACAACTACTTCAACCAACCACTGAAAAAAGCCGTCCAGGACGGACAGGTCCCGACCGCGCGCCTCGACGATATGGTTCACCGCATCCTGCGCAGTATGTTCGCCGCAGGTGTCGTCGATGAACCGCCCGTCCGGACCGTAGTCGATCCCTTTCGCGGACGGGACGACGCACAACACATCGCCGAGGAGAGCATCGTGCTGTTGAAGAACTCCGGCGGCATCCTGCCACTTAATAAGTCCGCATCAACTTCCATCGTCCTTATCGGCTCACATGCCGACGTCGGCGTCCTCTCAGGCGGCGGCTCCGCGCAGGTTGACGCTCCCGGCGGAAACATAATCGATAACAAACCCGGCGGCGCCATCTGGGGCACACCGATGTGGTTCCCTTCGTCACCAATGAAGAACATCCAGGCAAAAAATCCGCAGGCCTGGGTCAAATTCAATGACGGTACTGATCCCGCCAGCGCAGCCGCCCTCGCAAAGTCGTCATCGATCGCCATCGTCTTCGCCAACCAGCCGATGCGCGAAGATATGGACGCCGTTACACTCTCGCTGCCGGACAATCAGAATGCAGTCATCGATGCCGTGGCCGCTGCGAATCCGAATACCATCGTCGTCCTTGAGACCGGCGGCCCTGTCAGCATGCCCTGGGCCGATCGCGTCAAAGGCATCGTCGAAATGTGGTATCCCGGCGTCGGGGGCGCCCAGGCACTCGCAAACCTTCTCTTCGCAGACGTCAACTTCTCCGGCAAACTCCCCGTCACTTTCGCCAAAGACGACCAGCAGCTTCCGCACCCCGTCGTCCCCGGCCTCGCAGGCATCACGGCGAATATAGACAACAAAGATCTCAAGCTCAAAATCTTCGACGTCAAATACACCGAAGGTGCGCGCGTCGGTTACAAATGGTTCGAATCGACCAACCAGCAGCCACTCTTCCCGTTCGGCTTCGAGCTGTCGTACACCTCTTACACCTACTCCAACCTCACGGTCGACGACGCCGCCCGCACCGCGCATTTTACCGTTCGCAACACCGGAAAATGCGAAGGCACAGAGATCGCTCAGGTATACGTCGCCCTTCCCTCCGCCGCTGGCGAAAACTACAAGCGCCTCTCCGCGTGGCAGCGTGTCAAGCTCGCACCCGGCGAATCGAAAGACGTAACCCTCACCCTCCACCCGCTCTCCCTCACCGTCTTCAACACCGACAAGAACGGCTGGCAGCTTCTCCCCGGCGACTACACCATCACCGCCGGCCCATCTTCCAGCGAAACTCCACTCAAAGCCACGCTGCACGTTCATTCCTAGTAGCAAAATCATCCATCCTCCGCCACCTCTCTCACTCGAACCGCTGTGCGAGAATGGCGTAGGAATGCCTGCCCGCCTCATCATCAACGCCGATGACTTCGGTCTCACCCCAGGCGTCAACCGGGCCATCGCCGAGCTCCATCAGGCCCGCGCCCTCACCTCCGCAACTCTCATGGCCACCGGCGCAGCCTTCGACGACGCCGTCTCCATCGCCCACGCCAACCCAACCCTCGGCGTAGGCTGCCACATCGTCCTCACCGACGGCGTCCCCGTCTCCGCCCCGGAAACCATCCCCACCCTCATCGGCCCCGACGGCAAAACCTTCCGCCCCTCGCTCATCGACTTCATCCAGGCCCTCCTCCGCGGCAATATCCGCGAAGAAGACATCACTCGCGAGGCTCTCGCCCAAATTCAAAAACTCCAGAGCGCCGGCATCGACATCACCCACGTCGACACCCACAAGCACACGCATCTCTTCCCAGCCGTCACCCGGCCGCTCCTCCAAATCGCCGAGCGCTGTTCTATAGGTTGCATCCGCCACCCCTTCGAACAAGCCTGGAGCCTCGCACTCGGCCACGGCAATCGAATCCGCCGCCTGCAGGTCAAACTTCTCAGCCCCCTCAAGACCGCATTCGAGCGCCAGCCGCAGATACGCAATCACCGCGTCCTCTCCACCGACGGAACCATCGGCATCTCCGCCACCGGCGATCTCTACGGCGAAACCCTCCGCGAGATTCTCAAGGCCCTTCCCACCGAAGGCACCTTCGAGCTCGTCTGCCATCCCGGCTACAACGACCGCGACCTCGACCGGATCACCACCCGCCTCCGCGCCCATCGCGACATCGAGCGTAACGCGCTGTTAACCGAACTTCCTCGCCTCGCCCTGCAACCAAACGCTCCCCAACTCATCAACTATGGAAACCTCAGAGCATCCGACATCCTGCGCGAAACACCAATTCACGCCCGATAGCGGATACCATAGCGTCTTATAAACCCTCGGCTCCGTCCAAAGGAAGAAGCCGCAAAAAAATCAGGAGACCGCAGGAACCGTATGAAGATCGGCATCACCTGTTACCCCACATACGGCGGCAGCGGAGTCGTCGCCACCGAACTTGGCATCGAACTCGCCGCTCGCGGCCACGAGATCCACTTCATCACCTACTCCCAGCCCTTCCGCCTCACCGGCCGCGAAGCCAACATCTTCTTCCACGAAGTCTCCGTCGCCACCTACCCGCTATTCGAGTACCCTCCCTACGATCTCGCACTCGCCACGCGCATGGCCGAGGTCGCCCGTTTCTACTCGCTCGATCTCCTTCACGTCCACTACGCCATCCCCCACTCTGTCAGCGCGCTTCTAGCCCGCCAGATGCTCGCCTCACGCGGCCATCATCTCCCGTTCATCACCACGCTGCATGGAACCGACATAACTCTCGTAGGTCTCGACCGCTCCTACCTTCCCATCACCAAATTCGGCATCGAGGAGTCCGACGGCGTCACCGCAATCTCCACCTACCTCCGCGACCGGACCCAGGAATACTTCCACATCGACACCGAGATCGAAGTCATCCGCAACTTCGTCAACTGCGACGTCTACCTGCGCAACCCCGAACTCGTCGCCGAAATGCGCCCACGCTTCGCCGAACCCGACGAGCGTCTCCTCGTCCACCTCTCCAACTTCCGCCCTGTCAAGCGCGTCCAGGACGTGGTCAAGGTCTTCGCCCGCGTCGCCAAAGCCATCCCCGCGCGCCTGATGCTCATAGGCGACGGCCCGGACCGCAGCGTTGCCGAATACCTCGCGCGCGAAAACAACGTGCAGGATCGCGTCCACTTTCTCGGCAAGCAGGACAACGTCAACGAGCTCTTGCCCCTCGCCGACCTGATGCTCATGCCATCCGAGATGGAGTCCTTCGGCCTCGCCGCACTCGAAGCCATGGCCTGCAGTGTTCCCACCATCGCCACCCGCGTAGGCGGCGTCCCCGAACTCATCACCGATGGCGTCAACGGACTCCTCTTCCCAGTAGGCGACATCGACTCCATGTCCGACGCCGCAATCTCTCTCCTAAGCGACTCAGAGCGCCTCGAAACCATGGCCCGCGCCGCCCGCAAAACCGCACAAGACAACTTCTGCGCCTCGCGAGTCATCCCGCTCTACGAGAACTACTACGACCGAATCGTCACCCGCACCCAACCCACAAGCTAGAGAAACCACCAGCCATCAAACATCCAAAAGTTTGAAAACGTTTAGCGCTATTCATTCTTAAATCAGCATTTTTCCGTGCAATCCGCGGTCAACCTTCAGACTTCAGCTCCGAGTCATCGCCCGCATCGCGTCCTGCACCAACCCGATCGCCTGCCCCGCGGCACTCCCAACAGTCCCCCACGCCTCCGCCCCTGCTTCCATAATCGGCATCAGCAGCGTCACCTTCGTCCCACGACCCGGCCGGCTGTTAATCTCCACCGCCGCGAGCTTCCCATACAGCACCTCCATCCGCTCGCGAACGTTCTTCACTCCGATTCCGGTCCCCGGCCTCACTAACCCGCTCGAAGAAGCCTCATCGTGCTCCGGAGCCATCCCCACCCCGTCGTCCTCCACCTCCACCATCAACTGCCCTTCTGCCGTAATCCTGCTACGCAGCGTAACTGTCCCACCCCCGATCCTCGGCTCCAGCCCATGCTTGATGCTGTTCTCAATCAACGGCTGCAGCAGCATTCCCGGAACTACGATATCCAGCGTCTCCGGCGCAATCTCCTTCACCACTTTCAGCTTGCTCCCAAACCGCACCACCTCGATATCCAGATAGTCGTCTGTAAACTCAAGCTCCTCCCTGAGCGGCAAAAACGCCTCACGCTCCTTCAACAGCGCCCGCAGAATATTCGCAAGCTTTACGATCATCTCGCGCGCCAGCTCCGGCTCCGACCGCACCAGCGAGGTGATCGAGTTCAACGTATTAAACAAAAAGTGCGGATTGATCTGCCGTTGCAGCGCATCCAGCCTCGCCTCCAGCAGCAGCCTTCCTTGCTCCTCCAGCTTCCTCTCCACACGAACCGCATTCCAGATCTTCAGCGGAATTCCCACCACAACTGGCGCAGTCACACAGATCAGCAGTTCGACCCACCACACATCCGAGTACAACTCAAAAAAATGTCCCGGAAAAAACCGCGCCAGCATGCTCGTCCCGAACTGCATCCCCACAACCAGCAGCAGCAGTAGAATCTGCCGGTCCAGCTTCGGCCGCCGAAGATTCCTCGTCACCCAGTGGTAGATACTCAAGTCGATCATCGGAGAGAACGACCAGACATCCTCCGGATCCGCGAACCGTCCGAACGCCCCCGCAATCGCTGCCACCACCAGGTTTACCGGCAGCGTCCAGAACTCGTGATGGAGCATCGCGGGAATCGCCATCGCCGACGCGCCTGCCATCGCGGCTAATGGCCCCACCAGTATTCCGAGCAGAATCGTCGTCTCAAACGACAAGTCCGCCGCCAGAAAGTTCGACACCATCACCCGCACAAGCACCCCAAGCGTCAGCGGAGCGCAGATAATCGCCACCAGGCGCACCGTCTGCTTGGGAGTACGGTTCGGCGTCAGCAGCAGGTCCTTAAAGGTCTTCGACCTTGCGAGCGAGCTCGACACCGCCGCCGCCACGCCCAACTCCACCAGCAGGGTGATCAGAATCAGTTTGGTATCAACAGCAGCCGTCACAACTCTACTTTACGCCTCACAAAGCCCGACCACGGATCCCGCGGATCGACACGGATCAAGACACTTCACCCCCGATCTGCCCTTTCCCCCGGTCTGCCTTTCTTTCTGTCCGTTTATCTTTATCCGCCCTGATCAATCCGTGTCTATCCGCGCCAATCCGCGGTCGTCTGCATCGAACCCAACCGCTCCTGAATCCAATGCTGCATGAGTAGCGAAACGTATAATGAAATCATGCCCTTCGCAAGCGTCACGAAAGCAGCCGAGGCCGACTTTCCCACTCGTTGGGGACACTTCCGCATTCTCGGTTTTGAGGGCGTCGTCGAAAACCCGGCCGCCTGCAACGACAACGTCCCCCCGCCGGCCATCCGCACTGAATCGGCCGTTGCCCTCGTTATGGGGGACATCCACAGCGCTCCCCCAATCGTGCGCATTCACTCACAGTGCCTCACCGGCGACGTCTTCCACTCACTCCGCTGCGACTGCCGCCAGCAGCTCGAGCTCGCCCTCGCCACCATCGCCGGCGCAGGCGCTGGAATCCTCCTCTACGAACAGCAGGAAGGCCGAGGGATCGGCCTAATGAACAAACTCCGTGCTTACGAGCTTCAGGACCAGGGCCTCGACACCATCCAGGCCAACCTCGAGTTAGGCTACGAGGCCGACTGCCGTCATTTCGAGCTCCCCGCGGCTATCCTCAAAGCCATGAACGTCCCAGCCGTCCGCCTTATCACCAACAACCCAGAAAAGGTTGAGGCCCTTGAGCAAGCCGGCATCCAGGTCGTCGAGCGCATCTCCGCCGAGGTCCCCACCCAACCAACCAACGAGCGGTACCTCAAGACCAAGCGCGAAAAGATGGGCCATCTCGTCAGCTAGGGGCAAACCCAACGCCCCCCGAGGCCATCTGATCTAACTTACGGCAGATAAGAACGTCGCGAGAGGTCATGCATGGCACTTCCCCGCCGCACTCTCTTCATCGTCCTCGGAAGCATCGTTGGCCTCATCGTTCTAATCGGGTTGTGCATCCCGCTCTTCCTCGACGCCGACAGCTTCCGCAATCGCATCGAATCGACACTCTCCACCTCGCTGGGCCGCAAGGTCACCCTGGGCAAACTCGACCTTTCCGTCTTCTCCGGCAGTCTCGTCGCCGAAAACACTTCGCTCGCCGACGATCCCGCCTTTAGCACCCAGCCGTTCATGACGGTCTCCAAAGTAAAAATTGGCATTGAGATGATTCCCCTCATCATCAGCCGCGAGATCCGCATCACCGGCTTCTCTCTCGACTCGCCAAAGATCAATCTTATCCGCGCCGCCAACGGCACCTGGAACTACTCCACCATCGGCAGCGCGCAAAAGAACGCCCCAACAAAGGATTCCAGCTCCATCATCCCCAACCTCACCGTTGGCCACGTCACCGTCACGAACGGCCAGCTCACCGTGGGAGCATTACCGGCTCCAGGCAAACCTGCCACCCCCCAACACACCTACGACAAGCTCGAACTCGACGCCAAAGACTTCTCTTTCGCGAAATCCTTCCCCTTCACCGCATCAACCAATCTGCCCAACGGAGGCACCGTCTCGCTCAGCGGCAACGCAGGCCCTATCGACGCAAAAGACGCCTCCCTCTCGCCATTCTCCGCCCATCTCGTCGTCAAGCATCTTGACCCACTCGCCGCCGGCTTCGTCGATTCCACCGCCGGCGTCACCGGCACCATCGACGACATCGACGTTCAGGCAACCTGGAACGGCCGCCAGCTCCACGTTGCCAACCTCCTCATCGACACACCCAAGCTGACTCTCGTCCGCGAAAACAAACCTACTAACGGCGCAACCGCGCCGCCAGCCCCCAACAACAACGACATGCTCACAACCCTCACGGCGGATCGTCTCCAGATCAAAAACGGCACCCTCAAAGTCACCTCGCCCGGCCAATCCATTCCGGCCGTCTATCAGCAGCTCAACGCAGAAGTAACCAACCTCTCTCCCACCGCAACCTCGCCCTTCAAGCTCAGCGCACAGATCCCCGGCGGAGGCTCTCTTACCGGTGACGGCACCGGCGGGCCGATCAATCAGGCAAACGCCGCTGCGACCCCCCTCAACGCGCACGTCGCCATAACGCACCTCGACCTCGCCACCAGCGGCATCGTCGCTCCGGATGCCGGCATCGGCGGCATAGCCGACATCGACCTCAAAGCGCTCTCCGACGGCAAAAACCTCAACGCAAACATCTCCTCCAAAATCCAGGGTCTTCGCATAGCAAAAAACGGCTCACCCTCTGCCAAGCCCGTCGACCTGCAACTCTCCGTCGCGCAAAATATGCAATCGCTCGCCGGCCAGATCCAGAAGGGCGTCATCAACATCGGCGGAGCCATCATCAACATCGCGGGAACCTATCAGACCACCGGCGCAACCACCGCGCTCAATCTCAAAGTCTCGAGCGACGGCACATCCATCGACGCACTCGAAGCATTTCTGCCCTCCGTCGGAGTCCATCTGCCCAGCGGGTCGCGCCTGCAAGGTGGAACCCTCACCACCAGCCTCAACGTCACCGGCACTGGCGCAAACCCCATCATCAGCGGACCGATCCGTCTCAACAACACTAACCTCGCCGGCTTCGACCTCGGCTCCAAACTCGGCCCGCTCAGCTCGCTCGCAGGAATCAAGAGCGGCTCCGGCACAGCCATCCAGTCGCTGAGCGCCAACATCAACGTTAACGCGGGGAACGTCCGCACTGACAACGTGTCTGTCATCGTCCCATCGATCGGCTCAGCTACTGGATCGGGAACAATCAGTGCCACAGGCGCTCTCAATTACAACACCGTTCTCAAACTGACCGGCATCGCTGGAGCAGTGGGCAAGGCCGGCTCCGCAGCCGGAGGAGCAGGAGGCATCGCCGGCCAGCTCATGGGCATGATCCCAGGAGGCGCAGCCGGAGGAGCCGCAGGAGGTGTCGTCGGAAACATAGCCGGTTCCGCCCTGCGCAACGGTATCCCCGTTCAAATCGGAGGCACCACCTCCAACCCCACCTTCACACCCAACATGAACGGCCTCGCAAGCAGCGCGGCGGGAGCCGCCGTCAAGGGCGCAGCCAAACCCTCTGGCACCCAGACCGACCCACTCTCAAACGCCATCGGCGGCCTCTTTAAACCGCACTAATCAGCCCTTGAACACAGTCGACTCAGGATGATGATTCATCCAGTCGAACCAGTAATCTTTGTGCGCGTCGATCTCCTTCAGGCATCGTCCTTTCATCTCTCCGCCCACCGCACACCCCTGAAAGTTCCATGCACTCCCCGTCTGCGTATCGCTCATCACTTCATTGCCTGATTGCCCCGCAAACGTCAGCGCCGCATCCCCTTCAAAGACGCGAATCGAAGCGCCATCCGGTCCCACGACAATCAGCACCGGAGCCCCACCAACCCGGTCCTGGATCAACTTCGCCGCCAATATCGCCTCAATTGGATAAGCCTTGTTCTCCCCCGCAACCGTAACCCCCAGCATCAGTTGATGCGGCCGAATCCCGGACTTCGTCGTGTCCACCACGGTTCGCGTCTTCTCGACATGCTTCTCCCAGTCCTTCGGATCGTACTCCGCCGCATACGCAAGATCAGGTTTCAACACCTGACCCGTCGGCTGTTCGCTCCTCCACAACGCAAAGCTCAACTCATTGCTCCTGACCTCTTTCAATTGCCGCCCCTTCAGCGGCCCGAAGATCGCCTCGCCCGTACTCTGCTGCCAGATGCTGCCGGTCTCCTCATCCCGCAACAAAGCATTTCCGTTGTTGATCCCACCCAGGTGAAAGTACAGCGTCTTCCCATCAAGCACTCGACTCCAGACAAGTCCCGTATGACATAACGTGCAGTACGTAACCGCTATCGGAACACCGCTCACAGTGTCATTCACGATATGGTGATACCCCATGGTTCGAATCGGATACGCCCTCGCATCTTGTCCGATCGTGACCGCCAGCACCTTATCATCCGGGTCCACTTTCACCTCATCCGCTGTCACAAAAGATGGCGAACCGTAAGGATGAAACATCTTCTCGAAGATGTCGACGTGAGTAAGAACAGCACCCAGCATCGCCAGCAAGACCGACCCCGCCAGAACAATCCGCCCTCCAACTCGCGCCATCTTCCAAAAACGAATCGCCAGCAGCAGCACAACCACAGCGCACAAACCGGCAACCCACGGTCCCGCATGGCGAACTCCCAGCGCTATGGGCATCTCCATCGCACTCTGCGGACGGAACGGGCGAATCACGTACATCGGAATAGCGAAGCATGCCGCCGAGATCAGCGCACAAACCACCGCCAGCGCCAAATATCTTCCTGTTGCAACCTTTACTTCGCGAACCTCTTCCACCTGGGCCATGTCTGTCTCCGCTGCGATTCAACGCTGCCCAGGACACACAGTCAACCCATAATGAGGTGGAGATCCAACTCCACCCCTTGGTCCACACGACGGATGGCTCGATGAGACTGCCGGCCTTGTTTGCACTTCACCCGACACAGGTCCTTCGTGGCTACTCTTCATGGGCAAGACTCTTGCCATCGGGGCCGACCTGGATCTCGCTGGACTTCGACCCCCTTTTGACATGCCCCTCGTAGGCAACCAGCTTGCCTTTTTTTGTCAGCGATTCAACCTTCGTAATCTTTCCGCCGGCGGCTTTTTCGGTAAGCCCGGCCCGCACGTTAGCAGAAAGCGAATCGAAGGCAACCTCTTCCTCGATCTCGGCTATAGTCCCATCGGGAGCAAACAGGACATCGCGTGTGTGTCCATTAACCAGAGTCTCGGCTTCGTAAAATGTCTTACCGTGTTCGAGCTCTTCGGCAAAACCCTTGATGATCGCTCCCTGGGTTTCAGCCTGAACGGCTCTTTCGACGGTAGCCGGAAGAGCCGAGCGTTCGATCTTCTTTTCCTGCCCGGCAGCGCTAAAAGGAACGGCGAGAACGGATGCAGCGATCAGGTAGTAACGGACCGACATTGTGATCTCCTTGCGCACTCTGGCACAGGAGAAGGATTTCAGAGGAGACTTAAGGGAAACTGAACCGATGATTAATACTGGTTCACCTTAGCCAAAGCCAAAAGTAAACACCAACAGCCTCCATGCCCACTCTTCACCAAAACATAATCGCCGAATGATACTCTGCTGACGCCAAACGCCGAGGCAAACCGTTGCAAGATCGGTTGACGCCGAGGGACCTCAACATCGCATGAAACATTTCTCGATCACCGGATCACTCCACCCATGGGCTGCCTTTCGCATCCTGCTCCTCTTCCTCGTCTCATGGTCAGTACCCGCGAACGCTCAAACAGCCGACTCCCTAAGCCAAGTCAAAAACATCTACATCGGCACCAGCGACAGTGGCCCTCACGCCGAAGAAACGCGCAAACTTCTCACCGACGCCTTGCAAAAAGATCACTCCGTCACCATCGTTACCGACCCTGCAACTTCAGACGCAATCCTCAACGCCACCAGCGAGATATGGGTTAAATCTTATGTATCGGTTAATCCAAGAGCACCGGGCAACCGCTATCCGGTTTACGCCGGCTTCCTCTCAGCCCAACTCGACGGCAAAAACGGCGATGCCCTCTGGTCTTATCTCGTCACACCCAGCTCCTCCACCATTTCAAACATCCGCCGAAACCTCGCCGACCAACTCGCCGCCAAACTCCTGGCCGCGATGCACGATGCAGCTCTCGCGTCACCCAATCGTCCCACCCAAACCGCCTCTCACGTCCTGAAGATCGCAGGCGCCACCTTCCCCGCCCCACTCTATCGGGCATGGATCGATGCCTTCCAGCAGCACCACCCCGACGTTCACATCACCTACAACAGCATCGGCTCCGAGGCCGGCATCCAACAGCTCCACGACAACAAGATCACCCTCGCCGCCTCCGACGTCCCGCTCTCAGATCTCTATATGAGCCAGATGCCCGTCAAGCTGCTCCAGTTCGCCACCGTCATCGGAGCCGTCGTCCCTGTCTACAATCTTCCTCAGGCCGCACTAGACCTCCGTTTCACGCCAGAGATCCTCGCACGCATCTATCTCGGCAAGATCCGCAAATGGAACGACCCCGTCATCCGCGCCATCAACCACGGTGTCACCCTCCCCGACGCCGACATCTTCGTAGTCCATCGCGCCGACGGCAGCGGCACCACCTTCGCCTTTACCGACTTCCTCTCCAAAACCGTCCCCGCCTGGAAGACCGCCCCAGGCAGTGGCACCACCATCACCTGGCCCACCGGCCACCCTGCCCCGGGCAACGATGGCGTCGCCTCCCTCGTCGAGAAAACCCCCAATTCCATCGGCTACGTCGAGCTCAGCTTCGCCATTCAGCGCCAGCTCAGCTACGGAACCGTGCGCAACGCAGCAGGAAACTTCACTCAAGCGAACCTCATCACCCTCGCCGCAGCAACAGCGAACTCATCCAGTGACATCCTCATCCCAATCACCAACGCCCCCGGCCGAGACGCCTACCCCATCGCCGCCTACACCTGGCTCCTCGTACCCAAGACCTTCCCCGACCCGGCAAAAAAATCGGCCGTCGCCGACCTCCTCGACTGGATCCTCACCTCAGGCCAGAAGGAATGCTCCGCCCTCGCCTACAACCCGCTTCCCAAAGAAGTTCTCATCCGCGAGCAGGAGATGCTTTCCTCATTCAAAGCAAAATAATCCATCAGAACTAATCCGAAAGCACCCCGTCCGGTCTCACCCCTTATCGTCCTTGACAATCGCCTTCTTGCGCGACCCGCTCTGCCAGCCAAAATCCAGAACACGATTCCCGCGCAACCCCACCACCACCTTAGCCGTCGTTACTAGCTGCCCAACATGCCTCTGCGCATGGTCGGCACAGTGAACCACCAGCCCGCCCACGCTACTCGGCAGGCATCCTCTGCCCACCCACCGGGCCCTGTCATAGGTCGTCGGCGAGATCCCGCGTATCCTTCGCATCGCCCTCTCGATCCCCTTCTCAAACTCTGCGAACAAGCTCGCGCGCGAGTCCGACGCCTCCATCTCCGTCTCCAGCGCCTGTAATTGATCGTCATCCAGCGGGTGCCCCTCCGCATACGTCAGCAGCCGGTCCAGACTCCGCGCAATGTGCCGCATCTGAAATCCCACCGAAGGCAGACCAAATGGCCGAGCCTCCAGCTGATCCTCAGAAAACTCCGAGCACCACCGTACTGTATCCTCGTGCGTCAGTTGCAGCGCATGCAGCACGCCCCGCTGCACCGCATCCGCCTCAGACAACGTGCCGCGTAGCCAAGGTTCAACCTGTTGAGATCCGCTGTCCATCTTCCTCGGCCCCTATTCCACGAACGTTTCCATCAACCCGTTAAATCTCCTGCTCGTGATCCTCAGATCATCTCCCAGATCGGTGTTCCATCGCCGTCAGCATAAGAAAATCCCACACAGCCCAGCGGTTGTCACAGAATCCCTCGTCTCTCAATTACCTGTTGTCATCAGTTATACGTTTTACGTTTTGACAAATTATAGACACCTTCGCCCCACAACCGGGCGACTTATTCACAGCCCCTTCTTCATCCGAAACTCCCGCACCACATCCCCCACCGGCCGGTGCTGCCCATCCACCGCATCGTTCATCCCCCGAACCTCGGCCGCCGTCAACTTCCCCGCCAACCTGTCCATCGCCACCTGAATCCCCGGATGTCGTCGCAGCGAATCCTCGCGAAACAGCGGTACTGCCTCATAAGGAGGAAAGTAGTGCCTGTCATCCTCCAGCGCCACAAAGCCCAGCGCCCGTATCGGACCGTCGGTCGAGTTCCCCGCCACCATATCCACCTGTCCGCTGCTCAGAGCCCGATACAACAACCCCAGATCCATCGTCCGAGGCGACCCATCCCACTTCAGCCCATAAGTCTTCTGCAGACCCGGCAACCCATCCGGCCGCGACTCAAACTCATACCCGACTCCCAGCCGCCAACCCTCCGGACCAGGCGTTGCCCTCACCGCATCGGAGATCGTCTTCACCCCCAACCGCCGCGAATCGTCCCCCCGAATCACCATCGCAAACGTATTCTCAAACCCCAACCCCGGTTCAACCCGAACCCGGTACCGCGACTCATACAACTCCTTCACGCGCGCATACACAGCCGCCTCGGTACGCTGCCCGACTGGCGGCAAAGGCTGCTTCAAAATCGCCGTCAGAGCCGTCCCCGTATACTCGACATACCCATCAATCCGCCCATTTATCAGAGCCTGCTGACACAAATAACTCCCTGCCAGATAAAACCGCCGGTCAACTGGCTTTCCAGTCACCGCCTCAATCTCCTGAGCCAGCAACTCCCCCAGTACCACCTGCTCCGTAAAATTCTTAGCTCCAATCACCACCCTTGAAGACCGAGGCGGCGCACAAGCCACACTGACAAGCAAGGCGATCGAAACCACAATCGTCGAAGTCCAGCTCTGAGTAGTCCGTTTCATCCTTGGCTCTCCAGAACAACCGCCGGCTTCGCCAGAGCAAAGTGTTCCAACGTCCTTGCTCCAACCTCTGTTTCAATCAGCCGGAATCCAAGCCTCTCCAGAACCCGCAATGACGCCACATTTCCGGACTCGACGGTCGCGACAATCCTCTTGAGCCCTAGCTCGGCAAAAGCGAAATCCACGAACGCGCGCCCCGCCTCGCTTGCAAAACCCTGCCCCCAGTGCGCCCGCGCCAGGTAGAACGCTAATACTCCCTCATTCGGAACAGCGGACTCACCGAGCATATGCGTATACACGCCACACCGCCCGATGTAACAGCCGCTCGCCTTCAAGACTATCGCCCACAAGCCCAGCCGATCCTGTCTCTGCTTCAACGTCGGCCAAAACTTTGCCTCGGCAGCCGCTGGCGTTCGAGGCAGTCCTCCCACAAAGCGCCGCACCTCGGCGTCTTGCTCCATCGCACAGTACGCCTCAAGATCCCTGGGTTCGTGCGCGCGGAACAATAACCTTTTCGTCTCGAGGATGACCATCAACTCCTCCGCACGGCCAGTCGCCTTTCCAGCCACCCCAAGCCCGCATCAGCCAAAAGCGCAAGCAATGCCGCCGGAACCGCCCCCGCCAGCACCAGCCCGTTATCCACGCTAGCCACTCCTCTGAAAATCAACTCCCCCAATCCACCCGCCCCAATCGCTGCCGCAATCGTAGCTACCCCCACACAAGTCACAGTAGCTGTCCGCAAACCCGCCAGAATCACACTAGCCGAAAGCGGAAGCTCCACCTTAAATAACCTCTGCAAATCACTCATCCCAAGTGCATTGGATACATCAATCAACGCCGGATCGACACTCCCGATTCCCGCATAGGTATTCCGAAGAATCGGCAACAGCGCATATCCCGTTAAAGCCAGAATCGCCAGCCGAGCCGCATTCTCCCCAAGCCAAGGAACCGGCAACAACAATCCAAACAACGCCAGACTAGGCACCGTCTGCATCACATTCGCGAACCCAATCACTGGCTTCGCCAAGCCGCGCCTGCGCGTCAGCAAGATGCCCAGCGGCAACCCCACTGCCGCCGCCAGCAACATAGCCGAGACCGTCAGCCACAAATGCTCCAAGGTTAGCCGGCCAATCTCCCATCCATGCGCCCGCATAAAATCCATCATGCTCGCTCCACACGATGTACAGCCGAAACATAATCTTTTACATAAGGATTATTCGACCCCACGATCTCCTCGGGAGACAGATCCGCCGCAATCGACCCCTCTGAAAGAAACACCACCCGGTGCGACAGGTAAAGAGCCTCATCCAGATCATGCGTCACCAGCAACACCGTCTTCCCCACCCGTTCCAGCAGACCTCGCAACATCATCTGCATCTCCGCCCGCGTCACTGGATCCAGCGCCCCAAACGGCTCGTCCATCAGCAACACCACTGGATCCGTCGCCAGCGCGCGAGCCAGCCCCACCCGCTGCCTCTGCCCCCCGGAAAGCTGCCACGGATACCGCCCGCGAAACTCCCCATACTCCATCCCCACCAGCTCAAACACCTCTCTCAACCGAGCCCAACTCTCCGCCCTGGGCTTGCCCGCCAGCTCCATCGCCATCCCTGCATTCCGCTCCACCGTCATATGCGGGAACAGCCCTGTCTCCTGGATCACATACCCAATCCCCCGCCGCAACTCCACCAGGTCGCACTCCACCACCCGGCGTCCCGCCACCCGCACCTCACCGGAGGTCGGCGTCACCAGCCCGTTCACCATCCGCAGCAGCGTCGTTTTGCCCGACCCACTCCGCCCCAACACCGCCGTAGTCGTCCCCGCCTCCAACTCAAGCGAGATATCGCGCAACAAAAAGCGCCCTGCCTGGCCGTCAGTACTTCGCGGCAACGCATAGCTCACCTTCGCGAACTCAACGCCAGCCGTAGGCATGCTCCTACTGTAACTTGTCTTGCGGGAAACCTACTCCGCGGTCTCCGACACGGCAACGGCATCCGCGGCAGCGCTCGGCTGCCCCTTCACCCGCACCACCGTGATCTTTTCAAATCCCTCTTTGAAGGTCGGCGGCTTCAATCGCTCTGCCATCTTCTGCATCACGTCGTCGGTCACCTGCCTGTCGCGCTTCGAGTTCCGCTCCATGCAAACCGCCAGCGGCACATCGAAGAACACAGCCTGAACCTCATACCCGAAGCTCTTCGCCATCTTGATCCATTGCCGGCGTTCATGCGGCGACAGGTTCGTCGCATCCACATAGTTCCACGGCATCTTGGCGATCAGCCTCGCCCGCAGCAGACTCCGCAGCGTGGAGAACACCAGCCCTTGATACCGCTGTTCGGTGATGTCGTCGAACAGCAGCGACCGGAGCAGGTCGCTCGATAGCGGAGTCACCCCCCGCCGCTTGTACCAGGTCGTCTTGCCCGACCCCGGCAACCCGATGGTCAGCACCACATAGCCCTTCGGTGACTTCAGCGGAGTCTGTTCAACTGGCGGCGTAGATAGAGACTCAGGTTGCGTCTCCACAACAATCTTCCGCTCCGGTTGGGGCGCATCCTCGGCGCTCGCAGTGTCAGTCACGCCTTCCGAAATAGCCACAGGCGCATCTGCTTTACGAACCGGCTCACTGTCCGGATACGTTGGTCTCAGGGGAGCCGGCTGGTTCGAGGGCAGCTCCTGCCCACTTTTCCCTGTGGACTCCGATTCATTCGGTCCACGTCTAGGGCGTCGTCTCATCTTTTCGCTTATCCATTCGCGCAACTCGCGCATATGACGCTTGTAACACAGCGCTGAAGTACCCCGCAAATCGCCGAACCTCCGGCGCCACGTCACTTCCACTCTCACACGCTCATCCCATCTTATTTCAGCTCTGGAAATCTTCCATTCATCTTCCTCCAATATCGTCGCCAATGAACGAGGTGAACCATGGCCATCGAAATCTCCGATCTCGACCAGTTCCAGACCGCCTACAAAACTGCAGTCGATCAATGGATCAGCGCCATCCGCGAAGAAGAGGCCCTCGCCTCCGCCGACCACTCCGAAGCAGAGATCGACACCTGGGAAGCCGCCGGCTTTCGCGAAGAAGATGCGCGAAAGAAGGCAAAAGACGCGAAGAAGCAGTACGAAGGCGCCCTCCGCGAGAAGTTCTTCAACTTCTAACCCCACATTCCAGCCTCATTTCGCAACTACCTGATCCTCCAAAGTAGATACGCGGCGTCCTGTTCGCATTTGCGCCACCCCTGCGCGAGTGTTAACATCCGAATTGGTGGGCGCAAGCGATTCTGACCCGCTATTCAACACCTATTCCATTGAAATCACATAGCATCACACGACAGGAGCAACCGAAATCATGGCAGCAGTAAAGGTAGGCATTAACGGCTTCGGCCGCATTGGACGCAACGTCTTCCGCAGCGCCCTCGGAAATCCAGAGATCGAATTCGTAGCCGTCAACGACCTCACCACCCCCGCCACCCTGGCCCACCTCCTCAAGTACGACTCCATCCTCGGCAACCTCAAAAACGAAATCTCCCACGGCGACGACTTCATCTCCGTCGACGGCAAGAAGATCAAGGTCTTCGCCGAGCGCGACCCCGCCAAGCTCGACTGGGCCAGCGTAGGCGCTCAGGTCGTCGTCGAATCCACCGGATTTTTCACCGACGCCGAAAAGGCCAAAGCCCACCTCGGCAGCACTGTCAAGAAGGTCATCATCTCTGCGCCGGCCAGCAACGAGGACATCACTGTCGTCCTCGGCGTCAACGAAGACAAGTACGATGCCGCAAAGCACAACGTCATCTCGAACGCCTCCTGCACCACCAACTGCCTCGCCCCGGTCGTCAAGGTCATCCACGACACCTTCAATATCCAGTCCGGCATCATGACCACGATCCATAGCTACACCAACGACCAGGTCATCCTCGACACCCCGCACAAGGACCTCCGCCGCGCCCGCGCCGCCGCTCTCAGCATGATTCCCTCGAGCACCGGCGCCGCCAAGGCCCTGAAGCTCGTGATCCCGGCCATGGACGGCAAGCTCGACGGCTTCGCAATCCGCGTCCCAACCCCCAACGTCTCCGTCGTCGACCTCACCTTCGTCACCGAGAAGCCCATCGACACCAAGAGCGTCAACGCTGCCCTCAAAGCCGCAGCCGAAGGCCCGCTCAAAGGCATCCTCGGCTACACCGACGAAGAGCTCGTCAGCTCCGACTTCAAGGGCAACCCACTCTCCTCCATCGTCGACTCCAAGCTGACCAAGGTCATCGGCAACACCGGCAAGGTCATCAGCTGGTACGACAATGAGTGGGGCTACTCCAACCGCGTCAAGGACCTCATCCTCTTCCTCGTGAAGAAGGGCCTATAGGAGCGAGCACTTCGGACGGTCGGTGTTAGACCAGCGCCGACCGTCGTCATTCTGGCCCTGAGCCTGTCGAAGGGGAAGAATCCCCGCATTTTGTACGAAGCGGCAAGGTTCTTCGCTTCGCCACTTCTATCCCTGAAACAGGATCACCAGTCATCCTGAGCGAAGCGTAGCGAAGTCGAAGGACCCCGAAAAACCCAACTGACCAAAACCCTCAGGCCTTTTTCAACCACTGACTTCAACTAATCCCAAGCCACTAACCTAAACGCGAACTCCACCCTCACCCAAAGATCGCCTCCGCATAAGGAAACGGACGCGTCAATTTACTCCTCCAGAAATAAGCCAAAATAATCACGCTCGCCACCGCAGCATAAGCACACCAAAGCGAAGTAAACGCATACCGCTTCACCGCCATCACCGTCAGCAGAATCGCCAGATTGGCTGCACCAAAGATGACCATATCCTTCACCTTCGAGAAAAAAAGCGACCCGCAAGTAGCAATCACATACAAAACACCCAGCACCGTATTGTTCGTCCCATCGTTGATGTAAACGATGCTGTTGTGCTCTACATAAATGTGCAGCGGATACGCAATCAGTGCCCAAAGCATATAAAGCGTAGTCCCCGTTCCCAGCGCGAGAAACGGCAGCATCCTTCTGCGGCTCTTATCGTCCGGCTCAAACAGCAACACGGCTAGTGGAATTAGAAGCGGCAGCAGCCCTTGCGCATATAACACGAACGCCGCACCCATCTTGCGCGTCACATCTGCGGACATCGCGCCATCCAGCCCCAGCCACACAAACCCCTCCGTAAATTGATGCACTGCAAACAGCGTAGGCAGCGATGCAAACAACAATTCGCGCTTATGTTTCACTTGCGTCAAAGTCGCAACCCCAATCGTCCCAAGCACTCCGCTTCCTACAAAGTTCGCCGCAGCCGAAAAGCACACGTTTGCCGCCTCCTAAGACGATGATTCTGCCGATAATACCTGACTCCGCCCCGGTACCATTGAATCTTCGACGGGCCAGGCGAATCTATTTTTGTGGCAGCGAGTCCACCTGCCCGGATCGAGAACCCGATGGGTCGTCGTTTTCAGGAAATAGCCTTCCCCCCCCCCTGGTAAAAGAACATCAGCAACAACACGGCAGCCGGCGCCAGTACGAGCGCATGGAGCAGTCAGCACCACCAGGCGACCACCTCGGCCCCGCCGAGCAAGACTTCATCCAGCGCCGCGACAGCTTTTACATGGCCTCGGTCAGCGAGACCGGCTGGCCCTATATCCAGCATCGCGGAGGCCCCAAAGGCTTCATCCACGTCCTCAACCCCTCGCTGATCGGGTTTGCAGACTACCGCGGCAACAAGCAGTACATCAGCCTCGGCAACTTCGACCACGACAATCGCGTCGCCCTCTTCTTCATGGACTACCCCTATCAGACCCGCCTCAAGATCCTCGGCCGCGTCGAGGTTCACGAGAACGACTCTCAAGCCCCCGAACTCATCAAATCCTTCCGCTCAAAAGATGACTCCGGAGTCATCGAGCGCGTCATCCTCATCCACGTCGAAGGCTTCGATTGGAACTGCCCGCACCACATCACCCCGCGCTACACCGTCGAAGAGCTCGAACAAACCCTCGCCCCCGTCCGCGAAAGACTCGCAAGTCTCGAAATCGAAAACGCCAACCTCAAAGCCCAGCTCGACTCATTCAAAAATGACTCTCCTAAAATCAAAGCCTGATTCCGTTAATTCTCTAAGACAGCGGGCAACTCGGAGAACGTATACCCGTGTCAGATGGGCCACAGGGTAAACGTGTATCAAATTCAGTTCCGGGCCAGGGAAACCAATTTTCAAGGTGAGGAACTCATGAAGATATTGCTCTCCGCTGTCTTGCTAATCGCCGGAGCTGGTTTGGCAAAGGCCGACACTCTCGAAACCATCACATTCAATCTAAGCGCTTTGCATCCTGGATCGACGCTGTCAGCCACTTTTGATGTGCCGACTTCGATCGGAACCGGAGTGACCTTGGATGTCATTTATTCTTTCAGCGATCCTGCCGATTACGCCGAAGGAAGTCTGAAGGGGCCTACGGGAGGAACGTTGGCGGGAACGGTTTCAATTGAACCCAACTCACCGATCAGCAACTTTGTCGTAAATTTCTCCGTACCGACATTTTTCAACCCCACCGGTAACATGTTTACTCAGGAAAACGTTCTTTCCGAGGATGGCCTCGCGCGCTGTGCATCTTTTCCCTGCACAGCCACCGGGCAATTTCAAGACAGTATGGCCTTTTCTAACGGCGTCTACACTGTCGCTCCCGCAGCAGCCACGACTCCCGAGCCATCTTCCTTCTTACTGCTGGCGACCGGTCTCGTGGGTGCGGGTGTTCGTTACGCAAAGCGCAAACGCTTCGCCTAAATCCTTATGGACATCGGTTCAACGCTTTGAGCGGGGAGGACTGCTACTCGGTTCTCAGAGCTTTTGAGGGGTTGGTTGAGGCTGCGCGTTGAGCTGGGATGAGTCCAGCAGCCGCGGCTGACGCGGTCAGTGTCAGAACGGCGATGGTGAGTACGGCGAGGCTCATGCCCTTGGATTCGTAGAGCTGGGATTGGATGTAGCGGACGCAGAACCACGCTATGGGGATGCCGAAGGCGCAGAGTCCTATGGCGGTCTGGAGCATCGCTCCACGCATGATCATACCGACAACGGAGCTGCGGTTTGCGCCGAGAGCCATTCGGATACCGATCTCGGAGGTGCGGCGGGTTACGGTGTAGGAGGTGACTCCGTAGAGGCCGAGGGTTGCAAGGAGCAGGGCCAAAATGCTGAAGAGAGTCATGAGGCGGGTGATCATGCGGTTCTGAGTGAAGCGGTCGGCGATCTGCTCGTCGAAGGTCTGGAATTTCACGACTGAGAGATTTGGATTGATGGCAGCGAGTGTCTGGCGGGCGATGGATTGCATGTTGTCCATGGGGCGATCGGTCTGGATGACGATGGCGCCAGCGTAGAGGCCGGTATCCTTCTCGATCGGGCGTTGGCGTGCGGACTCTGGTATGCGTTGGGTCATGGGGATGAAGTACATGGCGTGGTTCTTCCAGGTCGCGGAGTTGTAGGCGGTGTCCTCGACGACGCCGACGATCTCAAAGTCTCCGGAGGAGACTGGCCCGGGTGAGCCGAAGCGGCGACCGATCGGGTTCTCGCCGGGCTTGAAGAATTTTTTGACGAAGGACTGATTGACGACGGCGACGACTGGAGAGGTTGAGGTGTCCTGGATGGTGAAGCCTCGTCCCATGAGGACGTGCGTGCCTACGGAGTCGAAGTATTCGGCGTTGCCCCTGACCCAGGAGGCCCAGTTGTGGTGGTCGGGCTGGCCCTGTATCTGGACGCCATCGCCCCAGTTGTTGGCTTCCATTGGAGTGTAGGCGGAGATGCCGACTTTTCGGACGCCGGAGATTGCGTGGAATCGTTCTTCGATGGTTCGATAGAGGGCTTCAACCTGAGCGGGGGAGTAGCCGGCTGCCTGTGGGTCGAAATGGATGATGTACCGGTTCGTCGAGTTGAGCTTGAGATCGATGTTCCTGAGCTTATTCAGGCTTTGGATAAACATGCCTGCTCCGACCAGCAGCACCAGGGCGAGAGCAGACTGCAGCACGATGAGGCTGCGCTGCAGGAGTGAGGCTCCGGAGGTGGTGGTGCGGGCCCCGCTGCGGAGGGCGTCGGCTGGGTTTGCCTTGGATGTGAGCCATGCAGGGGTTACGCCGAAGAGGATGCCGGTCAGGAGGGAGACTCCAAAGGCAAAGGCGAGCACCACGCCCGATGGACTGGCATCAATGGGAACGCTTTGCGCGCCGGGGAACGCCATTGCGATAAGCATGCGGGTACCGGCGTACGCGACGACAAGTCCAGCCATACCGCTGACGGTCGAGAGGACGAGGCTTTCGGTAAGGAGCTGGCGGACGATTCTTGTACGCATCGCGCCCAGGGCGGTACGGACGGACATCTCTGCGCGGCGGTTCATTCCGCGGACAAGCAGAAGGTTGGCGATGTTGGCGCAGGCGATGAGGAGTACGAGGCCGGAGATCCACATCAGCAGCTTAAGTTTGGAGGCGTAACTGTCCTGCATCTCCTGGATGCCGCCGCCGCCGGGGACTAGAACTACCTTGGCTTTAGCCAGAGCGCGCTTGCCTTCTGCGTCGGAGAAGGTCGTTGTGGCTGCGAATGATTGCCGGACTAATTCAGTGATTTTGGCCTGTAGCGGGGTCATGGCAACGCCGGGTTTTACGCGACCGATGAGGTATAGCCAACGGCGGTCGGGAATGTGCACGTGCTGAGCATTCGCCAGAACCGGCATGGATTCGATAGGGAGATAAAAGTCGGGCGGGGTGCTGGACAGGCGATCGCCGTAGAAGCCTTTGGGAGCGATACCTGTGATGGTGACGGCCTTGGTGTTGATCCAGAATGTGCCGCCGACGACGGATGGGTCGCTGGCGTAATTGTTCTGCCACATGTCATAGCTCATGACAGCGACGAACGGTGCGCCTTCCACGTTGTCCGCGTCCGTGAAGAGACGTCCGATCTGTGGCTTAAGGCCGAAGGTCCGGAAGTAGTTGCCGGAGACGAATTCGCTCCTGACGGAGCGTGCACTCTCCTGAGTCTTGTCGCGTCGAGCGATGATTTGACCGATGCCAGACTGCATGGCGGCTAATTCTTCAAACTCCGGGGCGTTCTTCTGTAGCTGGTGCCAGTCGTCGGTGGCTAACAAGGAATAGATGCCGTCGCCGTTCGCTCCCCAGTTGACGCAGCACTCGTTGGTGTTGCCTATGCGGACGAGGGTCGAGGGGTCAACGACGGGGAGGTTCTTCAGCAGGACAGCGTTGACGAGGGTGAAAATGGCTGCGTTGGCTCCTATGCCGAGGGCGAGGGTTAGAACCGCAGTTACGGTGAAGCCGCGGCTCTTGCGGAGTTGCCGTACGGCATGGCTCGCGTCTTGAACAACACTTCCGAGGAAGAAGCTCGGACGTTGTTCGTGAGATTGTGCTCGCGCCTTCTGAATGCCCCCGAACGCTACAACGGCTTTTCGGCCGGCCTCCCGCGGCGTCATTCCGGCCGCGATGTATTCCTCGGCTTGCCGTTCGATGTGGAACTGCACCTCATCGTCTATTTCATGATTGGGCTTTGGTGACATCAAAAAACGAAGGCGCGTCAACCATTCTTTGAGCATTCATCCTCCTACTTCAGCACTAAGGCGATTGCTGTCGAGATGCGACCCCAGTCTTCGAGTTCAGCTTGCAGTTGCTTCTGCCCGGTCTTGGTCAGCGAATAGAATTTCGCCTTTCGGTTGTTCTCCGAGGCTCCCCACTCGGCCTGTATCCACCCCTTGTACTCCAGCCGGTGAAGAGCGGGGTACAGCGACCCCTGTCCAATTTGAAGTGCATCCTTGGACATCTGCTGAATTCGTTGCGCGATACCCCACCCATGCATCGATTCGAGGGCGAGTGTCCTCAATATCAGTAAATCCAGTGTTCCCTGCAGAAGATCTGTAGTTGGCATTGCTCCCCTCGACATCCTACAAGAGAATGCATTGTCGACCTGTCGAGTGTCAAGGGGTAAGGATTGTCGAATAGCGCATCACATATGGCTGGCAGTGAGCGATTGCCTCTGTCGCTCCCGGAAAAACGTGGTTATAGGTAACTTTGGTCGGCCGGAGTTCAGACTGGCGCACGCGCATGATCCCAGACAAAAGCACTGCCCCCAATGCCCCCATTTATACTGAGGCCGAATGTCGACTCAGGAACTGCTCGACGAAGGTCTCGTCCCCACTCCAGGCAAACGCATTCGTCGGGCAGGCTTGCACGCCCTCACCGGAATCCGTTTCTTCGCCGCAATCTGGGTGATGGCCTTCCACTTCGGCGCTGCCTTCACCGCACGCGCCCACATGCCTCATCTCGTCACCGTCTTTCTCGAGCACGGCGAGCTCGGCGTAGCCCTCTTCTTCATGCTCTCTGGTTTCATCCTCTTCTACACCTACCAGGACAATCTCCAAACCCCGCGCGACATCTACAAGTTCTTCGTAGCCCGTTTCGCCCGCCTATACCCCGTCTACTTTCTCGCGATCCTCATCGGAATTCCACTGCATGCCCGCCTGCCCGCCGACCGCGAACTACTCATCTTTCCCATGCTGCAGTCCTGGGCCCCTCCGGTCTCTGACATCGGCTACTCCTGGATCATCCAGGCCTGGACTCTCTCCGTCGAAGCCTTCTTTTACCTCTGCTTCCCAATCCTCCTCGTGGCCTTCCGCCGCGCCATTAGCCCAACTGGCAGGAGCCAGACCTCACTCTGGATCATCGCCGCCGTCTTCTTCGCCCTGAACGTTGCCCTCCGAACCCCGTCCTATCATCCCCTCGTCCCAGCCGGTTGGCTGACCACCTACATCATCCTCCCCATCCTCTGCCTGCCCGAGTTCGTCCTAGGCATGGCCCTCGGCGCCCTCTTCATGCACAAACGCCACCTCAACCCCGATGCCCCCACCAACGACTGGATCACCTTCGCGGGAATTCTCCCCTGCCTCTTCCTCATCGCCAAAGGAGTCGGTCCCTACCTCCTCACCTTCGCCGCCGTCTTCTGTTTCGGATGGTCCATCTACCGTCTCGCCGACGGCCGCGGCTGGCTCACCGCAACCCTCTCCAGCAAACTGATGCTTCTCCTCGGCGGAGCCAGCTACTCCATCTATCTCCTCCAGGGCCTCATTCGCGAGAGCGCCCACCGCATCCTCGCCAAATACCATCCCGGCCTCGACGCCGCCGTCGCACCCATCATCCTCATCGTTCTCTCCTGCCTCATCTTTCTCTTCTACGAAGAACCCATGCGCGAGATCATCCGCAAACTCCTCGTCCGCAAGCAATCCCCAAAAGTCCTAACCGAGGCAGGAAAATCATGAAGCGAACCAACATCTCCGGCACCTCTCCTTTCGAGCCCATCATCGGCTTCTCCCGAGCCGTCCGCATCGGCAACCAAGTCCACGTCTCCGGCACCGGTCCCGTAGGGGCCGACGACAAAAACGTAGCCGAGCAAACCGACCAGTGCCTCAACCTCATCGCCACCGCGCTCAAAAACGCTGGCAGTTCCCTCGATCACGTCTACCGCACCCGCATATATCTCACCCACGTCGAAGACTGGGAGGCTGCCGGTCGCATCCACGGAAAATTCTTTGGACTGATCCGACCTGCCGCAACCATGGTCGTCGTAGCCGCGCTCCTCAACCCAAAGTGGCGCATTGAAATCGAAGCCGACGCCATCATCCCCGAATAACCCGCCTGAATAACCCGGCCCCGAAAACTCCCACCGCGTCTACAATCATCTCCTCATGACAAACTCCACCCCGCAGTACTTCAAGGCCATTGCCCTGTCCTGCCTCATCGCCGGAACGCTCGACATCTCCGACGCCTTCATCTTCTACCACTTCCGCGGAGTCTCACCCACCCGAATCCTCCAAGGCATCGCCTCAGGAGTCCTCGGCCGCGCCTCCTTCACCCAGGGCACACACTCTGCACTCCTCGGACTCTTCTTTCACTACCTCATCGCCACAACCGCCGCGACCCTCTACATCCTCGCCAGCCGTCATCTCCCTCTCTCGCGCCATCCCCTGCTCTGGGGAGGCCTCTACGGCCTCGTCGTCTACGCCGTCATGAACTACATCGTTCTCCCGTTATCAAAGATCGGCCTCCGCCCCACTCCTCCACTCCTCCCGCTCATCAACGGAGTCGCCGCCCTCATCTTCTGCATCGGCATCCCCATTGCGCTCATCGCCCGCCGTTACATCCCCTATAAGATTCCTTGAGCTTTTCTGCCCCGCTTGCTTCGGTTACGGCCCGCGAACCGCTATCATTGCCTTACAGACCATGGCCATCGTCGAAAATCAAATTGAAGGAATCTGCATGCCCAAGTTGTCCATTCGCGATCTCGATCTAACCGACAAGCGCGTGCTCATCCGCGTCGACTTCAACGTCCCACTCAAGGACGGCATCATCACCGACGACACCCGCATCCGCGAGACCCTCCCCACCATCGAGTACGCTCTCCGCCACAAGGCCAAAGTCATCCTCTGCTCCCACCTCGGCCGCCCCAAAGGCAAGCCCGTCGCCTCCATGAGCCTTCGCCCCATCGTCGATCATCTCCGCGGACTCCTCGACCACATCCTCGGCGACGACGAAAACGTAGCCTTCTGCCCCGACTGCGTAGGCCCCATCGCCAGCGAGATGTCCGCCAACCTCGAGTCCGGCCAGCCGCTCCTGCTCGAAAACCTCCGCTTCCATCCCGAAGAAGAAGCCAACGACCCCGCATTCGCCAAACAGCTCGCGTCCCTTTGCGACATCTACGTCAATGACGCCTTCGGCAGCGCCCACCGAGCCCACGCCTCCACCGAAGGCATCACCCACTTCGTCAAAGTCTCTGCCGCCGGCCTGCTCATGCAAAAGGAGCTAACCTACCTCGGCAAAGCTCTCACCGAACCCGACAAGCCCTTCGTCGCCATCATCGGAGGAGCCAAAGTCTCCGACAAGATCGACGTCATCGACAACCTTCTCGAAAAGGCCGACGCCATCATCATCGGCGGAGGCATGGCCTACACCTTCCTCAACGCCCAGGGCCAGTCCACCGGAAAATCCCTCGTCGAATCCGACAAGATCGACGTAGCCAAAGCCTCGCTTGAAAAAGCAAAGGCCAAAGGCGTCCGCTTCCTCCTGCCCGTCGATCACATCTTGGCCGACAACTTTGCCGCCAACGCAAAAACTCAGCTCTTCAGCAAGGAAGGCGCCTTCCCCGCAGAATGGATGGCCCTCGACATCGGCCCAAAATCTATCGGCCTCTTTGAAGAAGAGATCTCCGAAGCCCGCACCATCGTGTGGAATGGTCCCATGGGCGTATTCGAGATGGCCGCCTTCGCCAGCGGCACCAATGCCATCGCTCACGCCGTAGCGCGCAACCACGACGCCACCACCATTGTCGGCGGAGGCGATTCCGTCGCCGCTGTCCAGCAATCCGGCGTCGCCGACCGCATCACCCACATCTCCACCGGCGGAGGAGCCAGCCTCGAATTCCTCGAAGGTAAAACCCTCCCAGGCGTCGCCGCACTAACCGACAACCAGAGATTCAAGTAGGCGATCCTTCAAGCAAGCATCATCTAACAAAATGATTGATGAGTTTTTGCTTTTGGGAGGAAGCGCAGGGCTTCAGCCCTGCGAAGGAGCCAACAAATCCCGGCGGGCTTTAGCCCCGGCTTTTCGCCCAGGTCGCACGGGCCGAAAAGCCCGCCGCTACTTCTTCTTCGTCTCAGTAAACGTGAACACCGGATAGTTCGGGCATTGATACGAAAAGACCCGCTGGCCTTTCGAATTCGTGGTCGTTGGCAGTTGTGTGCACTGAACCGACTGCTGCTTGCTCGGCCCGGACGGCTTGCTGTTGGCCGCCACCTGTCCAAGCGGAACCGCCGAAGCTGCGCCGCACCCTGCCAGCGAGAGACAAATAACACCCATTGCGAGAACTCTAATCAGTAACTTCAATTCGATTTCTTCCTTCAATAATTTAAATGTGCAGGGGACTGGACACACTCACCCTTCCCTGCGCTTTTCGTAACGATGATGAATTAGTTCAGGCTGAGATCGCGGTGAGCGTAGAGAGCAAGGCGGTCAGGCAATGCGGTACGTTGAACGCAAAGATCCATGCCCGAGGGGGCGCAAGACCAGCATCCAGGGATATTGAGTTTGTCCAGGCAGGCAAATACTGAAAGGGAAGGTAAAAACGCAGATCAATTGTTTGGATTACATTCGATAGCCTACTTCATCTCATCAGCGCTGTCACCAGAAATTACCTAGCCACGCAAAAAAATCTCATCATTTTTTCACCAGCCCAACAAGGAATCATCACTCACTAAGCAGTGTCATCCTGAGCGAAGCAGTTTGTGCTTTTGCAAACTGCGCAGTCGAAGAGCCTGCCCTGAGCCTGTCGAAGGGACACCGAAGGTCTAAACGTCACCGCAACCGCCGGCACCTTTCTACCCGAATCTCACGTAACCACTCAACTCACCCAAACTGTCGTCATCCTGCCCCTGAGCTCGTCGAAGGACCTGCATCTTCGCCGGAGCGACACGATCGCTCGGCCACAACCTCACCACTCCAAATCCGGCAAACCTTTGCAGCAAAACGGACCAAGATGGAATACTAAATCCGACATGCGCAAACTACTGATCGCCGCCAACTGGAAGATGTACAAGACCCCCGCCGAATCCACCGCATTCCTCACCCACTTCTCCCCACTCGTAAAACATAATGATAAGTGCGACATCGTCCTCTGCCCCGCCATGACCTCCCTGCCCGCTCTCGTCGACGCCGCCCGCGGAAAATCCGTCTTCATCGGCGCCCAGAACATGTGCTGGAAGAACGAAGGAGCCTTCACCGGCGAGACCTCGCCCGTCATGATCACCGCCATCGGCGCCACACACGTTATCATCGGCCACTCCGAGCGCCGCCAGTACTTCAACGAAACCGACACCACCGTCAATCTCAAGCTCAAATCCGCACTCGAACACTCCCTCATCCCCATCGTCTGCATCGGCGAGCAGCTCGAAGAGCGCGAGTCCGACAAAACCCGCAGCGTGCTCGAACTTCAAACCACCGTGGCCCTCGAAGGCATCGACCACGCCAAAGCCGCCTCCATCATCTTCGCCTACGAGCCCGTCTGGGCCATCGGCACAGGCCGCACCGCCACCCCCGAGATCGCCGACGACGCACACCGCATCATTCGCGCCCAGATCGCAAAGTCCCTCACACCCGAGCTCGCCGCCAAAATCCGCATCCTCTACGGAGGCTCCGTCAAACCCGACAACGCCCGAGCTCTCTGCTGCCTCGAAGACATCGACGGCGCACTCGTAGGAGGAGCCAGCCTCGACCCGCAATCCTTCTTCGAAATCATCCGCAACGCCACTTCGTAAGAGAAATCCGCTACGTCCGTTAAACGTCAGAGCCCGCGCATTGAAACGCGGGCTCTGAAGATTCCTGGCGACGTTCACTACCGATAGTAGTAGCGATAGTAACGATGGCCATGGCGATAATAAACCTGCCGATAGCGGTGACGATAGTGATGCGTGGGTCCAACCTTAACTACAACCTGCGCATCCGCTGGCGCAGGCGCTGCAACGGCCATTGTAAAAAGCACACACAGACCTAAAATTCCGCGAATCAAAAGACTCTTCATTGTCGGTTCTCCTCTTTTCAGATCGACCAACTTCTTTACTTACCCTAAGTCTGACTCGCTCCATTCCGCGCACGTTGCACCAGAAAAACATTTCTCTCAGGCAACCCAGTCTGGCCTGTTGCAGTTGCAGTTGCAGTTGTTGTTTCTTCCCACGCATCCACAAATGAAGTGTCATCCTGAGCGAAGTAACTTGCGCATTTGCAAGTTACGAAGTCGAAGGACCTGCATTTGCTGTTGGATTTGCGGGTGCCCCATTCTTCGCGGTCTCATCGCGAAGGGTGGGTTGCCGTTGCCTTTGCAGTCGCAGTTGCTTTTGTTATTGCTTTTGCTTTTCTTGCTTATCATCCCCCGAAGGGGACCTGCTTTGCATTTACTAGCGCCCACTTACCGAGCGTAATACCCAGTCCGAGCACGAACCGTCAGCCCAGGCTTAGTAGTCTGAATCACAACCTTCCTATACATCCCATCCCGCGTCGGATTCGTAGACTGGTAAGCAATCTGATACAGCGAACGCAGATCTCCAGCGATCTCCGCAAACGCCTCCTTCAAATTCGTAGCGTGATAGTCGAAGGTCTTTCCACCCGTCTGCCCCGCAAGATGATCCAGCACGCGAACACCATAGCGATCACGCGCATCCATCTTCCCGTGCTTGATGTCCGTATAACGAATCGCATAGATCAGCACATCGGAGTTCTGTGCCATCTCGATGGAGTCCAGAAGATCATGCTCGCTTGAGTTCTCTTCCCCGTCGCTGAAAACCACAAGGGCCTTCCTCCGCTGATGGATGCCCGCCAGCTTCTCCGTAATTCCAAAGTAGATCGCGTCATAGAGAGCAGTACCTAACTCGCGCTCCTCCTTCGGACCAAGCTCAGGAAAATTGGTGTTCCCCTTGTCGAAACCGCGAATGCCGTCCATGATCGTCGAAGTCGACGAAGTCGTATCGCTCACCAGACGAAGATGATTCCCAAAACAAACTGCAAAGGCCTGATCGTTCGGCTCCATTACCTGATGCAGAAACGCTTCAATGTCCTTTTCATGTTCCTTGACGAA
>Ga0206849_1027_pt1 | contig 33081 bp, 38 predicted proteins | sample Alteio_BWOrgCont_15_FD_152892 | JGI IMG/M metagenome (GOLD analysis project Ga0206849, IMG submission 152892) | Enriched cells from forest soil in Barre Woods Harvard Forest LTER site, Petersham, Massachusetts, United States -... | ecosystem: Environmental > Terrestrial > Soil > Temperate forest >...
ATCGCAAGTGAGTTGAATCCCGTTTCCACCGCGCTCAAAGGAAAGTTCATCGCAGAAATTCACCGGCTGCATGACGGTCTCAAGTTCGTGGAAGCCGTCGGCGCGCTTGCCGAGGATGTTCAGCAGCAGGTTGACTTTGCAGGGCGATTTTCTTTCGATTCTCGTTTCACGAAAGCAAAACGCGCCAACGAAAAATTGTCGGCGCGTTGAGCAAAATGATTTTGACCACGGTCAGTTGTCGAAGACGCTGAAACGGTTGCCGGGAATCCACGGTGCGATGGTGCCGCCGCTGAAGCCGGTGTAGGTGTCCGTGTCAAACAGGGCGCTCGCGGGCAGGCCGGGTTTGAAACTGGACGGATAAACGGGGTCGGGCGAGAGATATTTTGTGAGTCGAGGGCCATAGGGCGGCACCGGAAAAGTGGCGACCTCAAACAGGCCGAGTCCCGTGCGCGTCATCGTGCGGTCAAAGCCGCGTATGACGCCGGTGGTGTAACCTGCCCCCGGTGAATCAAAAATGGCGGTCTGCTCGACGGTGCGGCGCATCTCGCCCATGCGGACGATTTCAAAGGTGTTGTTCAAACCGCGCCCGAGTTTTTCCTCCGGCCCGGCGCAGCCGGACGTGAACAAGGCGGACAGGACGGCAACAGCGAGAAGGGGAATTACATTTCGCATACGATTTTTTGATTTGATGAATTGAGCCTACGCCGAAATCGGATTTTGTAAAGTGCGTTTTATATTTCAATCGCGGCGCGTTTCTTGTCGCGCCATTCCCAATACCACGCGATCCAGACGGTGATTTCGTAAAGCATGTAAAGCGGCACGGCCATCAAAACCTGCGTCAACACTTCCGGCGTCGTCAGCACGGCACCGAGGACGAAATTGATGACGAGCATATAGCGCCACATCCTCCGCAGCATGGAATAATTCAGCACGCCGATCTTCACCAGCGTCAACAGCACGACGGGCAGTTCAAATCCCAACCCCATGCCGAGCATGAACCGGCAGACGAAGCTGATGTAATCCTCCGCGCGCCACTGGAACGCGCCGAGGCCGAGCCACTGTGAATACATCTGCGACGCCGCCAGCGCCACCGGCATCAGGACGAAATAACAAAATGAAACACCGATAAGAAAAAGTCCGACGGCGAAAAGCAACCCGCGATAAACATATTTCTGCTCGCGCATTTTCAATGCCGGAAAAATGAACGTCGCAAAAAAATAAAAAATAAACGGCGACGCCAGAACCGCACCGCCATAAATCGCAACCTGAAACGCGACGAAAAATCCGCCCGCCGGACTCAAGTTCACCAGTTCAACGTGAAGCCGCTGCGCATCGGCGATTGCGCCCGCGTCCGAATTGACGCGCCAGCCGAGGACTTGATTTGTGCCGAGCTTCAGCGGTTCAACTGAAACGGACACAAAGCGGTCTTTGCCGAGATTGAGGGATTTTTGCTCTTCGTCCGAAAGTTGAAAATTGCCGAGATGGTTTGTTCCGAAGTTGACGATGGCGACTTGATTCGTTCCCGGCCACGAGACTTTCGCCTGCGTCATCGGCCATTTGATGATTCCGATGACGTAATTGCCCGCGACAAGGCACAGCAGCATCGCCAGGCCGAGCGCAACGGCACTCTTGATGAGAACCCAGCGGAAATCTTCGAGGTGTTCGAGAAAACTTTTGACCGGGCCGCCTTCGTGTACTTCGGGATTTTCCGTATCGTGGTCGCCGGCCATGCGGGGAAATTCCGCCGTCAGGCTTTGGGCGGATTGGAGGATTGCGAGACGGTTTGCGACGGCTGCGACTGGCCGTTGGCTGCGGTTTTGGTCTGCTGCGTAGGAGCTTCTTCCCCGGCCTTCTGGACTTCATCCGTCACTTCGCGCGCGGCTTTCTTGAATTCCTTGATGCCGAGACCCAGTCCTTTGGCCAGTTCTGGAATTTTTTTGCCGCCGAACAAAATCACGACGAGCAGGACGATCAGAATGACCTGCCAGCCGCCAATCATACTTGCCAACATGATATTCATAAATTTTGTCGAGCCTTGAGAACTCTACGCCTGTCACGGCGAATAGTAAAGCACCAAAAAGAAGGCCGCGACGCGCGCGGCCTCCATGAAATTTTACGCGAATCAACTCACGAGCCGCCCATGGCGCCCGACGGGTTCGGATTGGGATGGAGCAGGACAAAATCGCCGCGACGGTTTTTCGCCCAGGCCTCATCGTCGTGGCCGGGATCGGCGGGCTTGTCCTTGCCGTAGCTGATGGTGCGGACGCGCGACGGGTCAAGGCCAAGTTTCGCCAGCGCCTCGCGCAACGCCAGAGCGCGGCGTTCGCCGAGCGAGCGGTTGTATTCCTCCGTGCCGCGTTCGTCGCAATTGCCCTCGATGAGCAGTTTCGTGCTCGCGTCAGCGGCCAGCGCGGAAGCAACAGCCTGCAAGCTATCCTTGTCGGCCTTTTGAACCGCCGCGCTGTCATATTTGAAATGTGCCGTGTAGTTGGCCAGCGCGTTGGTGTCTTCAATCATGCCTTGAAACAAATCAGGATTGGCCGCTGCAATCTCCATGTTTGTGGCATTGTTGTCCGTGATGATCGGTCCAGGTGGCATCGTGGGCGCGGTGTTGTCAATCGGCGGGGGCGTTGGTCCCGGCGACAGCGGCGTGATTCCGACGGGCCTGTGCGCGCAGCCGGTTGCCGCGAGCGCGATCATCATTGCGACCGCATAAATCATTTTCATCGTCTTCATATTTTTCCTTCGGTTAATTTTTGGTTAAAAATTTTCTTCGAAACAAAATCATTTCGCCCACGACGGCTGCGAATCGCTTCCAGAAATCCGGCCAATATCCTTGACCTGTTTCGTGAAAACGTCAAGCACGGACAATGTGTAGCGCCAGTTGGCGCGTTTCGCGAAAACCAGCGTCCGCGAATTCGGCGACCACGACGGATGCTCGCCCGCCGTCAAGATCACCGGCGTGCCGCCGTCCGTGGACACGACGCAGATGTCAAACTCGCCGCCGAACTGGCAGCTGAACGCGACCCATTTTCCGTCCGGCGAGCAGTCCGGCTCCGTCGGATTCGGCGTGCCTGCGGTGCCGATGTATTGTATCTCGCCGCCGTCCGCCGGTATTTTCGCCAGCCGGCGACGCTCGTTTTGCTTCGTCGCAAAACAGATCCATTTTCCGTCCGCCGACCAGCACGGCGATGATTCGTCCTCCGGCGATTTCGTCAGACGTTTCAGATTGCTTCCGTCCGCATCGGCCACATACAGATCCACCCATCCGTCCTTGTCCAGAATCATCGCCACCTTCGAGCCGTCCGGCGACGGCGACGGGCTGATGTTCGAGCCGCCGTAGCGTGCTATCACGCGCCCTTGCCCGGTCGAAAGGTCATTGTAAAAGATGTCCGGATTGCCGAACCGGTACGAATTGTAATAAATCCCAAGATGTCCCGGAACCCACGCGGGCGCGGAGACAATCGTCTTCTCGTGCGTGACGGCCTGCGGATTGCCGCCGTCGAAATCGGAGACGTAAATCTCGCCGTCGCCGTTTTCACTTTGCGACTTGAACGCGATTTTTGTCTGCGCGATTCCTTTTTTGCCCGTGATGGCGAGAACGATGTCGTCCGCGAACGCGTGCGCCTGCCGCCGCAGACTCGCGCCTGTATAGCTGCGCGAAAGGATTTCTTTTCTGGCGAAATTGTCCGAGACACGGCCTATCACATTCCCGGAATTGCTGCCGCTGATTTCATATTGAGCCGCATCCGGCGAAACGAAACTGAAACCCTGGACGTAAAGATCAAATTTCAAAACGCTCTCGACCTCGCCGCTGAAACCGTCGAGTGAAACGGGAATTGGTTTTGTGTTTCCGAGAACTGAAACTTGATGCGAAATGGTAATTTCATTTTGGTCACTCTGGCCGCAGGCAAAATTGGCAACGAACACTGCAAATAAAACTGGCAGGTGTTGCATCAATTTAAAGGTAGGGACGCGCGCGCCGCGCGTCCCTACTCGTGAAAACGAAACAAAACCAATCGGCAGACAAATTTTGAGAAAATTTTTCATTCAGACAGTCTTTTGAGTTGAGGATTGAAATTGATGATGTAAGTCCGTTCTTTGTCCGTCACACCTTCGGGGAACGGCGCGACGAACGTGACGCGGTCAAGCGTGCGCTGGACGGAATTGTCCACGCTCGCGTCGCCCGACGGCGTGATGATGCGCGACGAAATCACCGTGCCGTCGCTGGCGATGGTCACGGAAACCCTCACGTTCTCGTCGTCGTTGGCGACGCTGTCCGGCAAAGTCCACGCCTGATCGTAAATGCTTTTGACGGCGCTGGCGTAATTCGCGTAAGCCGAGCTGCTCTCGCCGGGCGCGTCAACCTGCGTGGCCGGGGATAATTGGCTCCGCAATTCTTCAGCGAGATTTTTTGCCGCCTGCGAATTATCTTTCGGTTTTACCGTGGCGGAATTTTTCGACTCGACGCGGGTTACTTGCGTGAGATTCGGTTGGATTTTGTGCGGCTGAATTTCAGTTGGTGCAGGTTTGACAATTTCAGGAGTGAAGAATTTTTCCAATCTTTCCGTAATCGTGGGCTGCGGCGCAGGTGCGGGTTCAACAATTTTTGGCGCGGGCGGAGTTGGTTGTGGTTGCGGCGGCGTGACAGTCGGCGTCGGTGCGGGCGGTTGTGCGCCTTTGACTCCGCTGTTGAACGCGGCGTCAATCAGGTTGGCGGGAATCACGTCGAGTACCTGTGAGTCGTCCACTTTTGGCTTGGAATTAAAGAACGCCGGGCCGACGAATAAAATCACGAGCAGCAGCAGGTGAAATCCCGCCGTGGCGATGACGCATTTTTTTTGCAGGCGGTTCATTTCGTCGTCGGGTCGGTTCGCAACGAGTAGCGCGTGATGCCGTTTTTCTGGCAGCCGTCAATTAGGGTGGCGACGTTTCCATACGGTGCGTCTTTGTCCGCGCGGATATAGACAATCAGATTCGGGTTCGCCCGGAAATCCTGTGCAAGGCGCGAAATCATTTGCGGCAATGGCATCGCGCTTCTATCAAGTTTGTAATAGCCGGTATTGGAGATTTCGACGGTGCGGATGCTGCGCGGGTCAATTTTTTTATTTTCCGCTGCGCCGCCGCGCGGAAGTTTCAGGTTGATGCTCTGCTCCAGCAGCGGAGTGGTGATGACGAAAATGATGAGCAGCACGAACGCCAGATCCAAAAGCGGCGTGATGTTGATGTCGCTCAACGTCACCAGCGAATTGCGTTGTGAAAATCGTCGCATTGTGGGTTACAGGTTGAAAGTTGAAGATTAAAGGTTGGCGACCGGATGTTTGGCTGGCTTTTTTACGCGGGAATTACTGGAGCAGCCTTCCAAATAACGTATGAAGGCGGATAATTTCCGTGACAGCAGAATCGCCGCCTCATTCAACGCGTCGAATTCTTTCTCGCTGATGTATTTTTGTCCCAGCGCAACGTAAAGTTGCGAACGAACCTCGCCATTCGACCCTTTGGCGATGTTCAAAAATTGAACGAATTCTTTGCGTGTGCCGCGTTCAAAACCTTCAGCGATATTTGACATCGCGGAAACCGACGCGCGACGGATTTGATCGCGCAAACCAAAGTCATTATGAAACGCGCGCTGTTTCGTTGATTCATAAATTGCGCCGACCAACTGGCGCGCTTCCTGCCAGACTTTCAAATCTTCAAATTGTCGTGCCGTTGCCATTGTTTTTGACTTTCAACCTTCAACTTTCAATTTTCAACCCGCAATTCACTCGTCTTCCAAAAATTCCGATTCCATTTTTGAAACCAGTTCCTGCGCGAAGTTGTCGAGGCCCACGGTGAACACACGGAGATTATGCACGAGCCAGTTGTAGCCGAACATCGAGGGGATCGCCACAAGCAGGCCGGCCACGGTCGTGATGAGTGCGGCGCTCACGCCAGGCGCCATCGCCGCCATCGTGGCCGCGCCGGTTTGCGCGATGCCGCCGAAGGTCTGCATCACGCCCCAGACCGTTCCGAGCAATCCGAGAAACGGCGCGCCGCTGACGGCGATCGCCAGAAGGATCAGACCCGATTCCAGTTTCAAGGATTCCTGCGCGACGACGTTCTCCATCGCGCGCTTGACGTGTTCCATGTTTTTGAGCGTGACGTGGCGTTTGCGCGCGTCGCCGCCGGCGTTCCGCAACCGTGCGTCGAGCTGCACGCAGCCGGTCTGGTAAACTTCGTAGAGCGGGCAGCCCTCGACGTGAAGTTTGCGGTCGAAAATATCGAGGACGTTTTTCTGCGCGCGGAATTCCTCGTTGAAATAAAGATTCAGTTTCCGCGCGCGGCGCATCTGCACGGCTTTGTAGAACATCGTTGACCAGGCGATGACGGAAAAAATGACGAGCAGGACGATGATCGCCTTGGCTTCAGGCGTCGCCTGCTCCCAGATATAGACGAGTTCCGCCTTGTTTGAAGCGGTTCCCACGACGGCAAATAGACAGAGTGCATCCATAAATTGCGACGGTGACTTGGACGTGAGGAACCGAAGCGCCAAGCGGCGGGTGGTCGGACAATTTTCCCGCCGGACAAATTATTATCCGGCTCGGAAAAATTGCCAAGCCTTTTTGCGCGAAAAACGGGATTATCCGATTCACAAACAATCTAGGTAGGGCGCGTCACTCCGTGCGCGCTGCCTGCCAATTCACGCGTCCGGCGGGCAGAGGGCTGCCCGCCCTGCCATTTTAACCCGTTTGTTTGTCTTCTGCATAATCCCGGCGAAAAACAATCTTTGTCCGCGCCCGAAAATCGCTTACAAAATGCGGCGGTGTCTCGTCCCCGTTTAATCGCACTGCTGCTCGCGTTCGGCACGCTGCTGGTTTATATGCCGGCGGCGGACCACGGTTTCTCACTTTACGACGACGGCGACTACGTCACGGAAAACCGCGTCGTCCAAAACGGCCTGACGTGGGCGGGGATCAAATGGGCGTTCACGACATGGCACGCGAGCAACTGGCATCCGCTGACATGGATCTCGCATATGGCGGACTGCGAAATGTTCGGCCCCAATCCCGCCGGGCCGCACTGCGTCAACATTTTGCTTCATGTCGCAAATTCAGTTTTACTTTTCGCGCTGCTGCTGCGACTTGTGGATTTAATCTGGCCGGCCGCATTTGTCGCCGCGCTGTTCGCGTGGCATCCGTTGCACGTCGAATCCGTCGCGTGGATTTCGGAACGCAAGGATGTTCTGAGCACGTTCTTTGGATTGCTGGCGCTTTTGAGCTATGCTCGCTACGCACAGAAACGGTCGAGAGTCGAAAGTCGAAAGTCGGATGCAGAATCGGCAACTCCGGATCTCGACACCCGACATCCGACACTCGACTACTTTTCGGCGCTGTTTTTCTTCGCGCTCGGCCTGCTGGCCAAACCGATGCTGGTGACGCTGCCGTTCGTGATGCTGCTTTTGGATTATTGGCCGTTGCGACGGGTTGCAAGTTGCAAGTTGCAAGTTGCAAATTCAGAAAATCTTCAACCTTCAGCTTTTAACCTTCAACTTTTAACAGAAAAATGGCCCTTCCTTCTGCTCGCGGCCGCTTCGTGCGTGCTGACATTTCTGGCGCAGCACACGGGCGGCGCGGTCGTCTCGATTGAAAAAGTTCCGCTTCATTACAGGCTGGAGAACGCACCGCTGGCCTATGCGCTTTATTTGTGGAAAATGCTCTGGCCGTCAAAGCTCGCCGTCGTTTATCCGCTCGGAAAAAATTCCGCGCCCGCCGTGGCAGTCTCCGTATCCGTCTTGATTTTCGTTTCCGCCGCCGTCTGGCTTGCGCGCAAACGTAGCCCGTATTTGATCGTCGGCTGGCTGTGGTTTTTAGGGACGCTCGTGCCGGTCATTGGGATCGTGCAGGTCGGCAGCGCGTCAATGGCCGACCGTTACACTTATTTTCCCCTGGTCGGGATTTTCATCGCCGCCGTGTTTGGCTTCCGTGAACTGGCAAACGAATTTCAAATTCCCAGGACGGTTCCCATCGCCGCAGCCGGTTTGATTCTCGCGGCGTGCCTGATTTTGACCCACAACCAGTTGAATTACTGGCGCGATGACGAATCCCTTTTTCGCCACGCCCTCGAGGTGACAAAGAACAACGGCGTCGCGCATCTGAACCTCGGCTTTGCGCTTGAAAAGGAAAATCGCAAGGCGGAGGCGATGGCCGAATATCGTGCCGCCCTGAAACTTGAACCCGACCGCGCGGAGGCACACAACGACCTTGCCAACCTGCTCGACGACGCGGGCAGGACCGCCGAGGCGGAGGCGGAATTTCAGGAGGCGCTGCGGATAAATCCGAAATTCGCGGCGGCGCACAATAATTTCGGGACGCTGCTCGTCGAGCTTGGTCGTTTTGACGAGGCCATGAAACATTACGACGAGGCCGCGCGCCTCGAACCGGATGACTGGCACGCGCCATTTTTGACGGGCAAACTGTTGCTCAAGCAAGGCCGCGACGCGCAGGCTATTCCCTGTTTTCGCAGCGCATTGCCGCTCGACCCGGACAATCTGCAAACGCTCGTTCTTCTGGCGCAAGTGCTCGCCTCGGATGAAAATCCGCAGGCGCGCGACGGCGGGATGGCGTTCGTGCTGGCATCAAAAGCCAATGCCCTGAGCGGCGGCATCCAGCCTGCGATGCTTGACACGTTGGCCATGGCCTATGCCGAACTCGGACGTTTCGACGACGCGCAAAACGCCGCGCAGGACGCGCTCAAGCTCGCTACGGATTACAATGCGACGAACGACGTGGCGGGCATCCGGCAACGGCTGCAACTTTACGAAACCCACCAGCCGTTCCGCCAATCCTTCACCAACGCGACGGTGAAGGAGCTTCCAAAAAACTGAATCACACCAGCGCGCGCAGCGTCCGCCGCACGCGCGGATTTTTCAAGGCCCCTGCCGCGGAAAACTGCTTGCCCAGCCACGGCAGCGTGAAAATCTTTCCCTCAGGCCGGAATTCCGCCAGCAGTTTTGCGTTCGTCTTCGTCGCGGCGTCCCGCTTTCGCGGCGACATCAAAACGACGCGCGCCTTGTCCCGGAGATTTTTTGGGATTGCTTCGAGCGTGAGCAAAATCTGGCTCACCGCGCCGATTTTATTTTGCGCGACGACTATCGGAATTGCGCGCAACGCCAGAATCAAATCGCGCGAATTGAAATCCTCTCCGAGCGGGCTCAACAAACCACCCGCGCCCTCGACCAGCAAAATTTTAAATCGCTTTTGCGTCTCACGGATGTGCGCAAGCGCTTGCGTCAGTTTTATTTTTCTGTTTTCGCGACGCGCGGCCGGCAATGGCGCGACCGGCGCGCGAAAGTGCCACGGGTTGATTTCGTCGAGTGACAACGCAAGGCTTTGGGCTTTGGACTTTGGATTTTGGACTTCAAACGCACCGTTCATCGCCTCAAAAAGTCTCTGCGCGTCTCCGCGCCCGCCGGAACAGACGGGTTTGAGTGCCGCCGCGTTGACGGCGCAATCGCGCAAATACCCCACGAGCAACGTGGTCAGAACGGTTTTGCCGGCGCCGGTGTCCGTGCCGGTGATGAAAATGATTTTGGGCTTCATCCGCGCGACATCAAAGCGCAAATCATTCCGCCGCGCCACCAAAACCGGCAAAGGGGTCAGTCCTGATTATTTACACAAAGCGTGATGTTGTTTAGGATCCAACCATGCCGAGGCAATTGCGCCTTGAATATCCCCAAAGACAGCGTCGCCGGGCGCGAAGAGTTGGAGAATCATCTGGAACAACGGCGGGCGCAGGAAGACGGTGATGAATTAAAAGGCATCCGGCGCGGCTGGTGTCTAGGCGGCGAAACTTTTCGGAAAGAATTATTGGAGCAGGCGCACGCGCGGGCGGGAGAAAACCATCATGCGCAGACACGGCGGGAGACGGCGGAAGAGAAGGCGCGGCGGATTTTGCGGGAAGAACTGGACAAGCTGGGCTGGACGGCGCGAGACTTGGCTGCACGCCCGAAAGGCGATGTCCGCAAGGTGCGGCTGGCGCGGCGGCTGCGTATGGAGACGAGCGTGACGTGGAAATGGATCAGCGCGCAGTTGCACATGGGAACATGGACGCACGCGGCCAGCTTGAAGATAAAAACTGAACCCGATCAACAAAATGAATTCAAACTGGCATAAAATACTCGGGACTGACCCCTTTACTTTTGGCAGCGAGACGGCGACAACTAGTTGTGCCGACGCCAGTGCGCCACACGCGAACACCAATAACAAAGACAGTATGAGTTTCATCTGATTCATTTTTAAGTGGGTGGCTCATTCCATGCTGTTTGCTATCGTCTTTTCATTTGTTATGAAACGTTATTTAAAGACAAGATAGTTCCCAATAATTTTATACCTGTAAAATATCATTGCAGATAATGACAACACCAACAAACCCACTGTTACTGTAAAAGCATATTGAAAATCACTGTGCATTTGGCCTTTGCCAGATGCAGTTGACATAATACATGGATACAGAAAGCTGTAAGGCAAAGCTAGATTCATGATTATTCGACGCGCCCAATTACGTAACTCACCAAGCTTTACTGATGCTACAAATAAAACTGCACCTGCCGGGGCAAACGCATATACAATACACTGAAACAATGTTGTGCCAACTCCGAATGGATTTGGATTAGAGAAAGCCTCCGTAAACTCCTGGTGGCGGAAGCAAATCCAAACCATAATATGAAACCCAGCAACTCCAATTACACAGAACAATCCGACAAAAGCAAAATGCACCACTTTTAATAGAATGGGAACATCGGCCAGTTTTTGGGCAACTTTTTTTATTGTCATTGCCGTGACTAGACAAGCTGTAAACTCATAAGTTAAAAATGTCATATTATTTTAGGCACTTATATACATCATCACCCCAATTTTCTAATTAAATCAATTTCCTCTTTTTCTTTTTAGAAATTTTCTCTTTAGGCTTCTCCACGCCCTTTCCCGCTCCAACCGCCTTTAACACTTGGTTGAAAGAAAAATTTAACGGCGCATGAATCTTTTGCGGGCGGCTCATGGTTTTTGTATCAAAGTTTTATATGGAAGCGGAGCATTTTCTGAAATGCGACTAACCCAGGACGGCACTCTTGGACTGCGCCACGGCAACGCCGGTGTTCAAATAATCCGCAAACTTGCTGCCATCCCACGCATCAATGTGATCCTGCACGGTGGAATCCTGAACCTGCAATACCGGCCCTGTCATCGAGTTGAAGACCGGCGTATTCAACGGAGCGAGACGCAGTTTGTTGATAAGGCAGGGATCAGGCCAAAAATATGCTGTGACGTTCGTGTTTGGTTTGCGACGGGTATCGTCTCATTTTCAACGGCAGGGACGCGTGGTCCGCGCGTCCGGACGGCTCGGCGAGCCGTCCCTACCTTCAGTTTGACGCGGCAGGTAAACGAGGCTAAAATAGAGACATTTGTTGGATGATTCAGGCGGGAAAATTGGATTGTGAAACTCATGAAAAAACTCATTACACTGATTGTCACCGGCGGCTGTTTTTTATCTTTGAACAGTTTTGCGATTGATTTGAAGCAGGCGAAATTCACCCAGGTCGTCAACAAGGTGGCCGTCTTTTCGGCGCAGAAGAAAATTTCCCATCCCGTGGTCGTGAATGACATTTTTAAGATGCCCGACTTGCTTCGCACCGGCCCGAATTCGCGTGCGGAACTTGTCGCGGCGGACGACACCATCACGCGCGTCGGCGCGAACACGATTTTTTCCTACGACAACGCGAACCGCACGATTGATTTGGAGCAGGGCAGCCTCCTTTTTCATTCTCCGCACGGCAAGGGCGGCGGCACCATCCGAACGCCTTCGGCCAGCGCGGGCGTTATCGGCACAACCATCATCGTGACCTGCACGCCCGATGGCGGATTCAAGGTGCTTGATCTGGAAGGCGAAGTTCAAATCATTTTCCGCAACGGCCTCCGCCAGACTTTGGAGCCGGGAGAAATGACGTTTGTCCTGCCCGGCGGAAAAGAACGCGCGCCGATTCTCATTTTCCGTCTGGACGAAGAAATCGAAGGCAGCCTGCTGGTGAGCGGATTCACCCAACCGCTGCCTTCGATGCCTAGAATCAACACGGAAGTCACGAGGCAACTTGTGCAGATTTTGAACAATCAAGCCGTTGATACCGGATTGCTCGCCGGAAATTCGGCGACACCCGGTCAGGTGCAGGCAATCTTGGACGATGAGCCGATTGTCCTTCAAAACCTCCCGTCGCTGATTTTGAACGGCGCGACCGTCAACAAATCCGGCAGCGTTAACATTGGCGGCGGGACTGTGGGCGTTTCGCTTACAGGCGGAACTTCTGTCACCTCCACTTCCGGCGATGTGGGCATCACTGCCGGAGGTGATGTCAATGTCACTGCTGGAACTTCGGTCACAGCTTCTTCCGGCAATGTCGGCGTCAGCACTTCAGGCGATGTCAACGTCGGTGACAGTTCGCTCAGCGCCAGCGGCAGCGTGAATGTCGCCAGCGGCGGCAGCGTCAGCACAAGCGGTTCAACTGTCAACGGCAGCGTCAACACCACGCTTTCCGCCGGCGATGTCTTGTCTTTGAGCGCAAGCGTCGTCACCGCCATCAATCTCCTTTCGCTTTCCGGCGTGAACGGTGTCGCCATCGCCGGCACGACCATCACCGCCAGCGACCCGTCTCTCGGAGAAGCCGACATTTCCACCGGTGGTAACATCACCGTTGGCGGCGGCACGACCATTCAGGCTCCCACCATCATACTGAATGCCGGCGGCGGCATCGCGTTGGACGGCACCGGCGGCAACTTCACGGGAAACATAATCGACGTCATCGCGGGCAACACCGCCACGGTGCAGAACGCCGACCTCACCGCGCTTTCCACCGTCAACATAAGCGCCCATACGATCAATTTGATCAACGTCCAATTCGGCGGCACAAGCACGGTGAATCTCCAGAGCTTTTACGGCGTGCTGGCACCGTTGCCAAACAGCAACCTGCCGTCCGTGCCGGGAGACGTCAATTTCATCCACGGCGTCACTTACGGCGGCACGACCATCACCTTTTTGAACGAGGGAACCTTTGTCACTGCGGGCACCGGCCCGGGAATCCACATTTCCGCACAGCCTTAAAATTCTTCGGCACTGGCGGTCAAATCGGGAAATGCCTTTTTGACGCCGCAGCCAACTTGGGTTACACTGGGATTGTTGGAAAAAAACCGGAGCAAAATTTATGAAGAAATTGATTCTTTTTGCCATTGCGGGCATTTGTTATCTGCCGTCAAACAGTCCGGCGATTGACCTGAAACAGGCGAAATTCACGCAGGTCGTCAACCGCGTCGGCGTCATTTCCGCGTCGGACAAATCCTTTCACAACGCCGCCGTCAACGACCTCTTCAAGATGCCCGACATGGTCAGCACCGGCAAGGATTCCCGCGCGGAACTTGTCGCGGCGGACGGCACCGTCACCCGTGTCGGCGCGAACACGATTTTTTCCTACGACAACGCGAACCGCACGATTGATTTGCAGCAAGGCAGCCTGCTGTTCCATTCACCGCACGGCGACGGCGGCGGCTCCATCCACACCGCATCGGCGACGGCGGCGGTCGTCGGTACGACCATCATCGTGACCGCCACGCCCGGCGGCGGATTCAAAGTGCTCGATCTGGAGGGCCAGGCTGAAATCCATTTTCTGAACGGACTGCAACAGACTTTGGAACCCGGCCAGATGACCATCATCATGCCCGGCGGCACACATTCTCCAATCCTCATTTTCAGGCTCGATTCGGAAGTCAAGGGCAGCCTGCTCGTCAGCGGATTTGACCAGCCGCTGCCTTCCATCGGCAGGATTGACGCCGAGATTGCCCGCCAGCTTGAGGAAATTTTGGACAATCAAGTCGGCGACGGCGGACTCGTCGGCTTCACGCCCGGCCTGACATCACAGGATGTGCAGGAAATAATTACCAGCTTCAATCACCAGCCTCCTCCGCCTCCTCCAAACAACGGTGATTCCGTGGAACAAATTTCTTCACGGCGATAGAATTCCTCGCGTTCGCGTCTGAAAAAATCGTTGGTCTCTTGCCTTGATTTTGGGGCGGGGGCGGTTCAGCTTTTCACTTTAGGCCGCATATCACACAGACCATGCATAAAATTGGCATCATTTATTTATTCGCGCTCATCCTTTTTACAGGTTGTCTGAATTGTCAGGCTCAGGTTTATGCCGTTGGTTTTACTGGTGGGCCGATGGTCGTCGTTCGCGTTGATGAGCACAAATGGACTGTGGGTTCGTGGATACGCCTTCGCTTTTGAGATAGCCGCGCCCGGTCTTGGCAAACAGCGGCTCGGCCACAAAGCGGTCTTGAATGCGCAACGCATCACGCATCGCCGCTTGCAAATTCTTTTGAACTTGTGTTGCCGCTGCCATGTAAAAACTTTAATGCCGAACTCGCCGCTGGTCAACCTCTGTGAACAAACGGGGTTTTCCAGTTGTCTGTAAAACGGCGGAAACCGCTGCATTCCGCCGGAAGCAACCGGAATTTCCGCTTTTTTACCGGAGAAAATCATCGCGATACAATGAATGAAATGATTAAGTTTTAGGTCAAAATTGCTAGGACTGACCCCTTTATGAAAGAACCGTTCGCTCCTGAAAAAAGTGACGAAAACATTTTCTGGTTTCGAATGGCTTTTCATGACGAACAATGTCTCGGCTTTGTGCGTTCCCGAGGCCGGTTTGATTTGGTTTTAATTTTGACATTGCTTCTCCTTCTCGTTCTTTGGGAGGTCGCATTTGCGGGATGGATTTTGCCGATGACCTTAAAATCTTGGCACGAAACACACAAAGATTTTTGGACTGTGCCGACTGGTTCGATGATGGTCATTGTGCCGCTTTTCTTCATATTTTGGCTGTGCAGGCAAATTCCGATGGAAGCTATGACAGGCTTCCAGGTTTTGTTTAACGAGAAAGCAACCGTCATCAATTATTTTGGATTCTTCAAAAAGCGAATTCCCGCTTTGCCATCGTGGGTGGAAATTTATAGCACGCCATCACGCCAGAATTGTTACGACGGACGGTCTTTTTTGAGGTTTGAAAAACACCGGACAAAAATTCCGTTTGTCTGCACAAATGGCTGGTTCGATTATTCGTCGGGTGCGGAACGATGTGCCGCCGAAGCGATGACGAAAATCCAAGACACACTGCATCTGAAAATCAAGTTGCCGGACGAAAATATTGCGACATCCAAAGATCGCTTCTCGGCTCTTATCGGCATTCTGTTCTTTGCAGGTTTTTCAACCGCGTCTCTTTTTGTTGCATTTAGTCATGTAAAATTGGATGGCGGCATTCCTTTTATTCCTGAAATTTTGAATCAAGTGCTTGGTAAAATTTTATTTGGAATTGTCGGGGTCTTGACGGCTGGTGGCGCGTTCTTCTTTTTTTGGCAAGTCATCAAACCAAACAAAAGAAAATGAACTTGTTTTGATATGGAACCGCTTTTAGACAAATTGGCGCGGAACAAAAAGGCCAGAAGGATTATTGCTGGCGTAGCAAAATTTGTCTTTTCGATGCTTGTAATGACAATTATTTGTAAATTTGCATGGGGAACGTATGTCACTGGCAAGATTTATTGCGACAGTGATGAGGATCTTGGTTATTTGACTCCGGGAAATTGGGTCAGCAATTGGGAAGGCCATCCCATCGCAGTTGTTCATCAGATTCCCGCCGTTCGTCAATATGGTGATTCAGATGTCATCATTGAAGGTTGGAGCATTGCCAAGTTGTGGTGTTTGTGGTTTTCATTTTTCGGAATTTCGCTCGTTATCAGTATCCTGTTTGCATGGGTGCAATGGGTTCAACTGGTCAGACGCACTTTTTTTTATGAACTCTCGCATTATTAGCTTTATTGCGCTGCTGGTGAGTGCGGCTTCATTGAGCTACGTCATCTGGTTGCATCATAATATAAATTCGTTCGCACAAGCGGCGTTGCGCCAGCGCGAAACTGAATTGGTGCATCATTTCGCTCCAAATATGCTTGAGATGTATCAAGGGATGGGCATTCCAGAGAATAAAATTCCCAAATCGCCCCAAACGCTCGAAGAACTTTTTCAGCCGGCGTTTGGGATGATTACCAACATGGGGAATGCTCAAGAGCCAACACAATCAAGCGTTACCGTTACGAACGCTAAAAAATGAAACCAACTCTGCTGCAAATCCTCTTTGTTGTATTCAAATGCCACCTTAACCGAAGTATATTTCTAGCAAATGAAACGCCGCCTTCCATTGGCCTTGTTTGGAATTTTAATAATTACTTACATCGCTGTTTTTGCGTGGCCGGTGTTGTGGTATAGACATTTGACGCGACAATGGGAAACGCAAATCAAGAGCCAGCAGAATCCAGAAGAATTGCAGGCATGGGCGACGAACTTGCTGGCACTCTATAAAGACGAAACTTCAAGAGGAGACTTTTTTGGTGTCACAAACAGACCTCCGCCGGGCATTCCGATTTCAAAATACGGGCCTTGTGTATATCTTTCAAAAAGAGCCGATAGACAGGAATATGTGCAATTAGGATGGGGCGGTGGATTTTTGAATCTTTGGGGAATGAAAATCGGCGATACCAATCTTGTTTTTCCAGACGAGGAAATCTGGAAGCCGGGCATTTATTTTTTCCAGTCACCAGGAGATGAAACGCCACCTTCCATAAAGGGGTCATAAAGGGGTCATAAAGGGGTCAGTCCCGGTTATTTTATTCCAGCTTAAATTCATTTTGTTCATCGGGTTCGACTTCGCTGCCGGCAGCAATCAACTTTTCGTAGGAGACGACGCAAGAAGTTTCTAACTTTTCTTTAATTTGAGTCTCGTCACCTCGACTCCTACTGATTTCAAACTATACCATACACCACTACCGCTCTCTCGGTGTTGTATCAGTTTGAAGGTAGGGACGGCTCGCCGAGCCGTCCGGACGCGCGGGCCGCGCGTCCCTACCGTTGAAAATGAGACAATACCGTCCTCTCAAAACCGTTGACGTTCTCCGTTTATTTCATTTATCCTGCGCGGCTCGTAAAATGAGATTTTGCGAAAATTTATTGTGAATATCACCGTTGAAAATCTGGCGCCGTGCAAAAAACTCCTCCGCGTGGAAGTGGACGCGAAGGCCGTGGACGAAATCTTCGACGCCATCACGAAGGATTACCAGAAACAGGCCGCGCTGCCCGGCTTCCGCCCCGGCAGGGCGCCGCGCGACATGATAGCCAAAAAATACGAGGCCGACATCAAGGACGACGCCAAGCGCAAACTCATCGGCGAGAATTACCGCAAGGCGCTCGACGACAAAAAACTCCATGTCATCGGCCAGCCCGACATCGAGGAAATCCAGTTTGAACGCGGAAAAAACCTGCAGTTCGCCGCGACCATCGAGACCGCGCCTGAATTTCAACTGCCGCAATACAAGGGCCTGACCGTCAAACGCGAGACCAAATCCGTCGCGGACGCGGACGTGGAGCGCGCATTGGGTTTGCTCGCGCAGCAGCACGTCAAATTTGAGACCGTCGCGCGCGAATTGAAGATGGGCGACGTCGCCGTCGTGAATTACACCGGTGCCTGCGACGGAAAACCGATCACCGAAACCGCGCCGACGGCAAAGGGCCTGACGGAGCAGAAAAATTTCTGGGTGGACATCGCACCGCAGACGTTCATCACCGGATTTGCCGAACAGCTCATCGGCGCAAAGGCAGGGGACAAGAAAACTGTGACCGTGGATTTTCCCGCCGATTTCGTGACGAAACAGCTCGCGGGCAAAAAGGGCGTCTATGAAGTTGAAATCGTCGAGGTGAAGGAAAAGATTTCGCCGCCGGTTGACGACGAACTCGCAAAAAAGTTCGGCGCGGAAAATCTGGAGAAACTCCGTGCGGGCGTCCGCGTGGATCTGGAAAATGAATTGAAATTTTCGCAGCGCAAGGCGGTCCGCAACCAGATTGTCAGTGCAATCCTCGGCGGGGCGAATTTTGAACTGCCGGAAACCGCCGTCGCACATGAGACGCGCAACGTGGTCTATAACATCGTGCAGGAAAATTCCAAGCGCGGCGTGCCGCGCGAACTGATCGAGAAGCAGAAGGACGAGATTTATTCCGCCGCCGCGAGCAGCGCGAAGGAGCGCGTGCGGCTGGCGTTTTTGATCCAGCGCATCGCGGAGCAGGAAAAGATTTCCGTCACGCAGGACGAGGTTTTGCAGCGCGCGCAGTCGCTGGCGGGGATGTATCAGATTCCGCTGGAAAAATTCATCAAGGATTTGCAGAAGCGCAACGGCGTGAACGAGCTTTACGACCAGATCGCGCACGAAAAGGTTCTGGAATTTTTGGAGATAAACGCCAAAATTGAGAATGTTCCCGCCGCCGAAGTGAAAGTTTGAGTGGAATCTTTGGTAGGGCGGGCAGTCCCCTGCCCGCCGCAAATGACAAAGACGGCGCGCACCTGCCGCGACGGACGCGAGCACGGCGGGCGGAGTGAGGCGACCTATCGCAACTTTGGTGGCTGAGTGGGTTTTATTGGAAACGCAGATTTAATTAACCAAATGGTTACTTCGCGCGTCTTGAATTTGACGAATCGCGGCAAAAGCCGCATGATTGCAGCAACATGAAAAAATCCAGCGTCGTTTTGATTTTTCTCTCCGCCGCGTTTGCCGCCTTCGCGCAGACGAACACGGACGTTGCCGCCACGCGCGCGATGTCGCTCGCGGACTGCATTCAGGAGGCGGTGACGCATAACTTCGACGTGCAGGTGCAGCGTTACAACCCGCAAATCTCGCTTTACGAACTTTATGCCGATTACGGCGGCTACGATCCGACTTTCAACATTTCCGGCCAGCATGATTACAACAACCAGGGCCCGGACGGAACCTATCCAGCGATAACCAAGGACAACAGTTTCAAGTCGGACATTGGCGGCGCGCTGCCTTGGGGCATGACTTACGATTTGAGCGGCAATGCTAAAAAACAATATTATCCCACCAACGATTCCTCCGGCACGATTCAGGCCCAGGTCACCCAACCATTATTGAAAAATTTCTGGATTGACAGCACGCGGCTGACAATCCGCGTCGCCAAAAACCGGCTGAAATATTCGGAACAGGGTTTGCGTGAGCAAATCATCACGTCGGTCACGGCGGTTGAGAACGCGTATTACGAGCTGATTTATGCGCTGGACAATGTGACGGTGCAGCAGGAAGCGCTTGATCTGGCGCAAACACAGTTGGATCAGGATAAACAGCGCGTGCAGATCGGCACTCTGGCGCCTTTAAGCGTGCAGTCGGACGAAGCGCAGGTCGCCTCAAGCAGGGCGAGTTTGATCGCCGCGCAAAGCACGCTCGAGACCGACCAGGACACGTTGAAGAACCTCCTTACTGACAATTATGGCCAGTGGCATGACACGGACATCCAGCCGATGGCGACGCTCACGGCACCGATGCAGTCGTTCGACTTGCAGGACAGTTGGAACAAGGGCATGACCGAACGGCCCGACCTGTTGCAGGCGCGTCTGAACGTGGAGGAGCAGGGCATCCAGTTGAAGTTCGACCGAAACCAGATTTTCCCCGAACTCGATCTGGTCGGCACGCTCGGTTACAACGGGGAGGGACAGCAATTCGGCGACACATTTTCGCAATTCAACGAAACCGACCGTCCATTTTATAGCTACGGCATGCAACTCTCGATTCCATTGGGCAATATAAAGGCGCGTAACTCCCTCAAATCCGACAAGGCGACGTTGCAGCAACTCGTGCTGACATTAAAGCAGTTCGAACAAAACATCATGGTGGACATTGACACCGCCGTGAAACAGGCGCAGTCCGATTATCAAAGCGTGGATGCCACGCGGCAGGCGCGCATTTATGCCGAGGCCGCGCTCGACGCCGAACAGAAGACCTATGCCGTCGGCAAGGCCACAACCTTTGAAGTGCTGCAATATCAAAGCGCACTGACCACTGCTCGCGGTGCGGAAATCCGCGCGCTCGCCAATTACGAAGAATCTCTCGCTGCTCTCGCCGCGCAGGAAGGCAGCACGCTCGAACGCAACGGCATAGACATCGACGAGAAATAATTTTTGGCTCACCAAAAATTCCACGCGTGCTTCCAGACAATCCAGACGCCCAGTAGAAAATTCGTGATGGCATGCGCCGTCATTGCGTCGCCCAGACGGTTTTTACGGATGACGAGCCATTGAAACGCCGCGCCGCACAAAATTCCCGCGAGCCATTCGTTATGCGAAAATCCGAAAACAATCGCCGTCGCGAAAAACGGGAACGGCAGAAATCGGTTCAGCGGCACGGATAGAAAATCCTGCTTCGCGATGCTACGATACAAAAACGAGCGGTAAAAAACCTCTTCAAGCGGCGGGACGATGAAAGTCATTCCCAAGATATGAACGGTGATGAAAAGCCACGCGAGCGCGGAATTTTGTCCAAAAACTTCGTTTGGATTTCCCGTCGCGCCTGTGCTTGAAAATTTAGGATAATATGGATCCAGCCCGATCCAGATCGCAAAAATTCCGACGCCGACGAGGATTGCCTCCCATGAAACCGCCCAGCGCATTTCGGAAACGAACGGGCGCACTTCCCAAATGAGCCACGCGCCGGTGATTGTTTTGGCGAAGTAAAACCAATAGGCCGAAGCCGCGCCAAATCTGCCCTGACAAATCGTCAGCATGAGAAAAACCACGAACGGCGCGACGCGCGCGGCGGCGGGGGAATCGGAGAAAAGTTTTTTCAGGAGGCGCACGCGGATTCGCGATGGAATTTTTACTGGCCGAGTTCCAGTTGCTTTTGCGAACCGTCGTCGGCTTCCAGCGTGACGGTGGTCTTTGTGATTTCCTTCACGTGAAAACCGCCCGCGCGGTCGCCGACGGAAACGCTCTGGCCGTCGAGAATCGCCACGGGCCGCGTCGCGTCATACATGATGCCCTGAAGTTTCGGTAAATCCGGACTTGCCCCGGGACTTGACGACGCATTGGTGTTTGAAACCGGCTGCACCGACGCGACGGGCGCGGGTGCCACCACGGCGGATTGCGGTGCCGAATTTTTTTGCCCGGTCGCGACCGCCGGTGTTTTGTTTTTGTGGAGTGCTAGCGCGATGAAAATTCCCGCCGTGGCGAGAAATAAAATCGCCGCAGCCGGTATCATCCATCCGATGCCGCCATGCGAACCGCCCTCGACGGGGCGCAGCGGCGCGATGCCGGACGGCGAATTTTTCTTCTGCGATTCCTGCGCCCGCTTGAGCGCGTCGTTGATGAGGCTCATGAGTGGATGTCTCCTTCAAGTTCGCGGATGGCGCGGCCCACCATCTGGAACGTGATGCGGTCGCTTTGCCCGACAAAACCGGCGAGTAGCGCCTTGTCACAGACGGCGTTGACCAGTCGCGGAACGCCCCGGCTGTAAAGATAAACCCGCCACAGCGCCGGCTGCGTGAAGAATGGGGTACCGCGCGCACCGGCGAGTTCGAGCCGGTGCTGGATGTATTGGCCGACTTCGAACCGCGTGAGCGGCTTGAGATGGTAACGCACCGTGATGCGCTGACGCAACTGGCGCAGTCGCGGGCTGTTGAGCCGGTCGCGCAATTCCGGCTGGCCCATCAAAACGATTTGCAACAGTTTCCGGTCGTCGGTCTCGATGTTCGAGAGCAGGCGGACTTGTTCGAGCAGGTCTTCCGTCAGGTTTTGCGCCTCGTCAATGATCAAAACCGTTTCCTTGCCATGCTCGATCTGTTTCAGGAGAAATTCGCTCATCGCCGCGACGGTTTCCAGGCGGTCATGCCCGCGCACTTCAAGGCCGAATTCCGTCGCGATGGCTTTCATCAATTCGTTCGCGTTCAGGACCGGGTTCAGGATCAGCGCGGTGGAAAAATGGCCGTCGAGTTTTTCCAGAAGCGCGCGGCACAAGGTGGTTTTGCCCGCGCCGACTTCGCCGGTCAATTGGACAAATCCCTTCCGTTCTCGAATCCCGTAAAGCAGATGGTTGAACGCCTCGCGATGCTTGCCGCTGTGGAATAGAAAACGAGGGTTCGGCGTGATGTCGAACGGTGCCTGCTTTAACCCGTAGTATTCCAAATACACTTTATGTTCCTATTGTGCGTAAAATTGTTTTCCCGTATAATTCCCACGTCATGAAAGCACAAGATGACAGACAAAATCAACTCGCAATTTCATACGTCCGCTATAGCAGCGTAGGTCAGGCCGGCGGCGATAGCGTCAGACGGCAGTCAGAAGCTACCGAAGCATATTGTCGAAAACATGGTTTAACGCTGACGGACAAATACCGGCTTCAGGATTCTGGCAAGTCCGCATTCCATGGTGTCAATCGCAATGCCACCAGTGCGCTCGGTCAGTTTGAAAAGCAGGTGGCAGCAGGCGAAATTCCTAGAGGTACAGTTTTAATCGTAGAAAATTTGGATCGATTATCACGCGCAGAAATTTCAGAGGCACTTGCATTGTTGTTGGGGCTAATCAGAAAGGGAATTGAGATTGTAGCATTATCGGATAACGAACGTAGATATACAAAAGCTGGTGTAGATGCCAACCCGATGGAGTTGGTAATGTCCATAATGATTCTAAGCCGCGCCCATGAAGAGAGCAGGACTAGATCATACCGCATTAAGGCATCCTGGTATAATCGAAAGAAGTTAGCCAGTGAAGGCAAGCACATAAGGGTTCAATTACCCGGATGGCTTGAGAGCAAAGATGATAAATTTGTTCTGAATATGGCAAAGGTTAAGACCATACGCAGAATTGCTAGTCTATGCTTACAAGGTTATGGTGGGTTTAGTATTTCCTCAATGCTGCGCAAAGATGGAACACCTAATGTATCAAAACCACAAAAAAATAAGCGCGTATCTTGGCACCCGCTATACATTAGGCGAATTCTTAAGAATAAGGCGTTGATCGGAACATATACCGTAGATGGTATAGAAATACCAAATTACTTCCCAAGAGTCCTGTCTGATTCAGATTTCTATGCTTGTCAGGCAAAAATGAAAGAGCGTAGTCATTATAAAGGCCAACGAACAAACAACCCACAGCCCTTAAGCCATCTCTTAAAATGTAGCCTATGTGGTGATTCGATTTTTAGAGTAAAGACACACGATAGGATATACTTACAATGCTATGGCAATAGAGCAGGTTCATGTAATGCCAAATACATGGACTACACAACTACCACAAATACACTGCTAAAATTAATAAGCGAAGCGGATCCTTCAGCCTACACCCTTGACAATAATGCGGCAATCAAAGCACAACAAGAAATGGAAGCGTTGCGGGGAAGACTCCTAGATTTAGATGGTAAGATCGCGAAAGCTGAACAATTGTTTGTGGATGATATGACAGAATCAGGCAAGCGTATATTACAGAAATTAAACACAGATAGGCTTGATATAGAACACAAGCTAGAATCTGCAACCAACGTTAAGTATTTGAGCGACCATAGACATGACTGGCGACAAGTAAAAGCTCGATTGGAAGCCGAATTAACTAAAAAAGGTTTTCCAGGATTTACGGCAATTCCTGTAAGCATCAAGATAGTGAACAATGAAATGATTACAATCCGGCACACTGATCAGGAGCCAACTACCGATATAATTGCATTACGCGAAAGTCTTAGACAATACATCAGCCAGATAAAAATTAACATACCCAAGATGCAGGCCGATATTATGTTTAAGAACGAAAGGTGTATAACTGTAATGTTTAAGAAAGCGAATGCCTATCCGAGACGTTACTTCTATAAGACCACAGATGTAGACTGGACGGAAATAACAACTTCTTAATCCATATCTTACACGCCCATTTCTACTCAAAGCGTCAACATTGATATGTTCTTGTCGTAGGTAACGTATTCAGATATATTAGTATAGTATCAAGGAGTGTTAATATATTATGAGCAATGAGGCCAATCCTTATCTACGCAAGATAGATGAATTACAGGCGGCAAGAAAGAAATGGGCTAGTTCAGAGTGGCTGTTGAATCTATTACGCACGGAAACAGGCCAACAACCGCGCATATTAACTGATGAGGAGCTTTTACAATGGGCACAGAATCTACATTTACGAAGCCAGAGAACCTAAAGCTGTACGTTCCAGACCGATTTAATTTTGATCAGCAGCCTACAGAGCCACAAACCCCCAATCAATGGTTCGTCCAGCGCTATAAATCTGCGTATGATAATTACGGCAGTCCATTCTTACAGTTACACGAGTCTTTAGATAAGTTTTCAGACCAAGTTTTGCCCCTTAGTATAAACATTGACTTCTTCGCTAGTGTATTGGGCGGTAGTAAGAACTTGGGGCATCATGTCGTCTATTATGAGCCAGAAATGTTATTCTATTTTCTTGATGCTGACGGAATGTATAAATCAGTGTCGCAGGATAAGCTAATGAATCAATATAGGGCTTTGTTGATGAAATGCGCCCAAGACATGCCTGCGAACGTCCATAAGCTTAATCTAGTGCATGAATGGAGGTCGGATAAAGTAGCTAAAGCCGTCGTTAATAGAGCTAAAAGCATATTATTGGCGGATTCATCATTCTTTAGTGCTACCAGCCCTCATCAGCGTATTAAGGGTATTGAGTTACACGAACGTCTGCTAATTAAGTTCTGCGATGAGCTATTAACGTGTGAGCCAGGTAAAATACTGATGCTACAAGATGCTTACCTAGCTTTCTGTACGCTACTTAAACAACGCGATCTCAATCCAATCAAACGCAGTGATTTTAAGGCTATGGTTGTTCCTCTGATTAAAGGTGAATACAATGTATCATTAAGAAATGATCTCGTAGTGGATGGTAGGCAAGGTGTTCGCGGCTGGAAAAACGTTAGATTAAATCAGACAGTGCCGGCCTGATTTATTGGCCGTCCTCAATTAAACCCGTGCCGATTTCAGGCCCAGGACGCACCGCTCTGCGCCCCGACGCTCCCGGCAGCTATAAAAATCGATTGCGGGGCATCCCAGAGCGTTCTGCGACGGTTCTGTCCGGGCGGCCATCACTCGAACATCGTCGATGTCCGCCACCGATGCGGTTCATATTACTCATTATATTCTTTCGCGACCTGCGCTTGCTGGTTCCATGCTGGGAATGAATTACCAAATTATCGCCGCAACTACACCCACAACACAGGCCAGCTCTGCTCCCTTAACTAAGAGACGGCGGAAGCTGGGACGATTTAAGCGAATATGCACGAGTCTGTTTCGCTATCGAAATACCGGGGCTTATTACATAGTTTTTAAACGTGATGGTAAGACCAAATGGATAAATCTCAGGACGAACGATTTGACCCTCGCCCGTCAGTTATTGGCTAATGAAATAAAAACAACTCCAAAAGGTGATTGGAAACAGGCCGGAATTGTCACGGTGCAGACATTGATTGAGCTATTCGAAGGCAATCCAATGAATCTAGCACCATCCACTTTTAAAGTGCGAAATCTTTTGCTCGGCGTTTTCAAAAGCACATGGCCGTTTGGATTGGGAATAAAGGTAACGCACGTAAAACCCTTCATGATGCGGTCTTGGCTGGCGGAACGTCGGAACGAACGGAGTTTGAATGCCGCTGGAATCAACAACTATATTCGGCTGCTGCATGGATTGTTTGCTCTGGCTGTCGACTTGGGAGCTGTATCAGAAAACCCTGCACAACAAGTAAAGTTACTCCGTGAACCAAATCCAGATCGAATAACCCCAACGTGGGAACAAGCTCAAAACATCATAGCATCAGTGAAGCGTCAAGAGAGCAGGAGGGCGTTAACTGCGATGTTATTGTTTGGATTAGGCCAGGCTGAATTACGAAATTTGAGAGGCGAACACTTTGATCTGGCAAGAGGAATTATCACTGTAAGACGACAGAAAACGCAAAAGATTTTTATGATTCCGGTTTTTCCACAAGCACATCAGTTTGTGGAAGAACTTCGAAATGCGGGTCTGCTTAACCCTCACAAGGATATATTCAATATCAGCAATCCTCAAGAAGCGCTCCTGTTGGCCTGTCGCCGGTTGAATTATCCAACATTCACTCCACGCAGTTTTCGACGTGCTTTTATTATCCGCGCTTTGGAAAAAGGAATTGATCCTCGTGTCGTAGCAGCTTGGCAGGGACATCGGGATGCAACATTGATTTTGCGAGTGTATGGCGCTTGGATAAATCAAGACCATGCACAGAGAATGGCGGCGTTAATGAACTGACTGTCCGGAGCATCATTTTCAGGCAATAAAAAACCGTCCTACCCTTTCGAGTAGGACGGCAAACTAGCCTTAGCGTAGTTTAGTTTTGTCCAGCTTTGAACGGCTTCAAGAGCGTGTAGCTGTCCGTCTTGTTGTTGTAGCTCCACATATCGCGCTTGGCTTCGTCCTTGCCGTCACCGCTGCGCTTAGTGAGTGTATCCAGCACTTGCGCCTCGTCAAGATGCTGGCTCGTCATGTCTTCGACAATCTCACCTTTCGTCGCCGTGCCGAGTTCCTTACCCACCGTCTTGCTTTGCAGGAACGTGGCAACCTTGTAGGCCAAGCCCTGCGGGATTAACCAATACGGGGTGAAGCCCGGATAGGTTTCCTTTATCGGTTTCAGAATGTCCAAAACCTTTTTATAGGCTTCGTTCAACTCTGGTTCTGCCGCTGCACAATCGGTATTCAACTCCGCTTGCAACTGCGCGAGTAATGCCGCTTTGTCTTTGGCTGTTTTTGCACCGTGACTAACACTAACTACCGCTGTGGATGTTTTCATAATGTTTAACCTACTCAAATGGCACACAGGTACAGACGATGGAATTTTCCGTTTGTGTAAAAGTGTGATTTATTTACCGGCACAAGGGGACTACAGGGGCAAGCACAATGCTTGTGTATAATCCTATTGTGGTTTGTCAGCCAACATTGCTGAACGAAGCTCTAAATATACGGAGAACTCATCGCCGAACCGATTTAACGGTTTAACCCAATCGCGGATTTCTTAGTTCCTGATTGGATTTACGCGGGATTTTGCACCAATCGACAATAGTGTACACCAGCCGCCGTGAGCGTCAAATAATTTTTAATGGCCGCTGCACATCTTGGAACCAACCGAATTCAGGCATCACGTCTGAGCAGTTTCCGAGAGCAACGGGTTTGGTGGTGAACCCCTTGTTGTTCATTTCATTGATGTATTGGTCGAGCCGGCTGATGCGTGTTTGTGGTTTCATGTTGAGTTTTAGTTCGTGATTTATTCATGAATCGAATTTTTCACGCCCACAATTTGGGCGGTTTTCAATTTGCCATTGCCTTCAAAGGGTTCGCGATCATTAAAAAAATTTGCCATCAGAGGTGCGAAATGCTATTTCAGTCCCTGCTTATTTGGGCTGTTGGAACTCAAATCAACTGAGTCATGAATACAAATCAAGTCGCTTTTCAAAATGAAACCAAATCGCTTCAACAAGGCAGCGACCGAGCTTCGGTAGATGACGCATCCACCTCAGATCATATAAATCTTCAAAGGAGTGCTTGATGGAACTGATGAACCAGCCCTTTACCGGGCAACTCGGAAACCGCCTAATAGAGTTACTCGACTCAACAGAATATCACACTCTATTCATCGCAGTCGCCTTTGCAAAGAATAGTGGCGTCCTCAGAATTAAGGAATCGCTCGAAAAGTTCAGAGCACGAGGCGGGAGAGTAAATGTTTACGTAGGCGTTGATCTTGGCGGCACCTCATACGAGGCTCTTACAGCATTGCTACTTTGTACCGACTCATTGAATGTTGTGCACTCCGAAAAGGGCCAAACATTCCACACAAAGATTTACCAATTTCTAGGAAAGGATAAGGGGCTGGTGGTTGTTGGCTCACACAATTTGACCGGCGGCGGCCTATGGACAAACTTTGAAAGCTCAGTACTCATCCCAGTGGGTGGGTTGAGTGCCAATGATGCGCTACTGCTGAGAGGGCTGGATGACTACATCAAGAAGCTGGCCTCACTCCAAGCTTCATTCATGCCGATAGTTGCACAAGCCGATATCGAGAAGCTCCTCCAAAAGGGCTACATCTTTAAGGAAGTGGCCGATCAAGTGCGCCGGGCGAAAGCCGCTAAACAGAATGGAAGCCGGGAGCGTTTATTCGGTAATGGTGCTCCAGCAAAACTACCTAGCGTCACCATGCAGAAGAAAGAGAAGACGGCGGCGGGTTCCGTGGCCCCAGCAGCACCTATCTCTGTTCCCTCAAGTGACGAGAGCGAGACTATTTGGTTTGAAACAAAAAAATTGACTGGCGGATCACGGAATATCCTTGATTTGTCAATGAAGTCCCTGGTTGAGCGCGGTGAACCCAGAGGTACCCCTTTTGATCTTGGCGAACCAGGATTCATGCGCGGTGGGGTCGAGTTTTTTGGCATAAACCCGACAGCTACTGATAACCGCAAAGATATCACCCTCAACTTCGAAGGGGTTGACTATACGGGCAACACTATACTTTTCCCTACTGGAATGAACGCAAACGGCACATGGCGACTACAGATCAAGGGGAGTAGCTCCTCTGAAGAGAAGATTACTGATGCGTTTAGAGCCAAAGGTGAGGAACACTACTTGGTAGATATCAGATGTTCGTTACTAATGACAATGTAAATTACACTGTAGAACCAATTCTAGCGGGCATCTGTCGTTCACAGTCAGAACGAACCATCAAGCAAGGCTGGAAAGTCAGAGATATTAGGGGGCATGGCTGGTTATCAATATACGGGCATTTGCGGAAAGTTCTTTATGAAAAGAGAACAGCGCTAAAAATAAATCCCACTGGTTAAGCCAACTGTTCCTAAATTCACCGTTACTACGGAGTAAATGTCCATAAGCCCGACCTACTCAGAATAAAGGTTATAAAAAAGATGGTGGATTTCCACATTTTTCGCCTCATCTTGTGGTAGAGCGTGGTTGCTTAGAAAATGATTCGCACCTATCAGTTGATAGCCTGAACGATATGATGAATGTCTAACGATAATTTGTGGAACCTCGGCCAAAACATTTGTGAAGTTCTTCAGTTTTACAAATGTGATCATAATTCCATAATTATGCCTCCAAGTAAGATACCCCAAAAGTTGATCAATTGTCTTTAAATAAAGTGCCTGTCCACTCCAAAGCTTACACTCTGAAATAAGAACATTACCCTTATCTATATTGAGATAAATATCTGTTTTACCTTTTGCGGAAAAGGTTTCTCCAGTAGCTTTTCCCTCGAACAGACTATTTAAGCTTACGAGGATAATGTCTCGTAACCCTTCTTCAAGAATATCACGGTAAGTCTTCGGTGTTTTTTCAAACTGCCGACCTTGATTGTCAATCAAAGTAATTATGTCCAGAACCTTTGCACGATCCAAAACGTAATCTTCTGGCAATTGCGGTGTCGGTTTTATCTTTTTAACCAACGGTTTCGCATTTAGCTTTATGCGTGTTGCCGCTTCTGAAATCTTTTGCTTTAGCGGGATATTTATATTCTTAGTCAAGGATTCGATCCTAGTACGGTCTGCTTGCAACTTTACTTTTCGTTCTTCAATAATTTGCCGAGCGGTTTGTTTAATGAGGTTGTTCCCGACGTTTATATCATTGTTCTTCCATGTAATCCACTGCTTAAGGATATGAAGATCTCTTTTAACGTCTGCACTAACTTGGTCATCATTATATGCAAAGCCATATCCTTTAATATCAACTTTCAACACGAGGGCGTTATGCGCTAGCTGCACATTAGGCGGCCCGCCTGTAGAATACGTGGCTGCCTCCAAAGTAAAAATCTTATTTAAATGTTCGTTCGGAACAATCGGAACAGTGACAATTATACTTTCGTATTCAAAATTGATGTCTCCCTGGTAGCGATGTACTGAGTCCCGTTGTTCAGCAGGAACATGGCGCAGCTCCCTTTTATGCTCCATTGTTGGTTGTTGTATGGGATCAAACTCTATCGGATTAAGGCAATTATTTGAGGCGTAGTACTCAATCATTTCTTCCGTATTTGAATATAATATCGACTCGTCTTTTTCGCTGATAATACTGTCGCGTATCTGTATTAGCAAAATTCTATAATATTCTGTTATCTGTTGATTGCCTCTATGATTCATTTATTTAATGCGAATACTTCGCGGGTAATGCCTAACATAGAAAGCCACGACACGGCGACCGACGTTTGTTAGGTGACGGGGTCAATGTTTTCATCGTTTCCTAATGAATCTTGTCTCGGTCGTATCAATATTCGTCAGCCCGCCGCCTGGAATAGTCGCAAGATGAATCAAATCATCTCCATCAATTCTAAATAATTCTTCATTTGTTTGCCAAATGTCCTTTGATACAACGCCATAATCAGGTAAATATGACGTTTTAATTAGGAGCGGGTATATAACCGAAACCCTGTCTCCTTGAACTGCATAATTTCCTTTTCCGGCCAAAACAGTAGTCCGAACCACCTTGCCGTCTGCTATCGTGTCTGTAACCAGCGCCGTAAAGATGAATGACCCGTCCGTGCGAAAATCATAATGATAATAATCGTCCTGACTGTCTTGCATGGAATTAACAAAAATCCCCGATAATGTTTTTGGGACAACTTGATTTGCTGCTGTTAATGAACTTTCTGGTTGGCTTGATTTGGAACAGCCACAAAGAAAAGCAAATCCAACCAAAATAATTAAATATCTCATAGCTAGATAGTGTTCGGTTACGCCATACGTCAAGCACTCAGCCACTTCAGGTAAGAAAAGTCAACCGAGAAATAATTTTAAGAATCAATTCTTCACTCTCTATTGACGTTCTCACCACAATCTGCATAATTCCACTATATGAGTTTACTAAATCTGTCAGTCCAAACATTACGCAAAGCCGCTGATCTAAAAGAAAAGATTGCTGGCCTTCAGAAACAACTAGCAGCCATTTTAGGCTCTTCAACAAAATCTATTGCTGCCAAAGCCCCGAAAAAGAAACGCGGAATGAGTGCTGCTGGTAGAGCCAAAGTTGCAGCCGCACAGAAAGCTCGTTGGGCTAAGGTTCATGCAGCTAAAGCCAAACCTGCTGCGAAGCCAGTGAAGAAGGCGCGCAAGAAGATGAGCGCGGCAGTTAAAGCTAAACTCTCGGCAATGGCAAAGGCTCGTTGGGCTAAGGTTAAAGCAACTGGAAAGAAAAAGTTGTAATCCGGTTTTTGGATCAAGAATGCAGCTCTGTTTTAGGCAGGGCTGCATTTTTATTGGCTGGCGCCTGGTCGGTTGGGTTAAATCAATTTTAATCTAGTTACTCTGAACTTCTTCGGCGTTTTGTTCCTATTAAACTGCTCTTGGACGATGGAGATAAACGATATGTTGCGCCTGATGAATTGATGGATGCGATTGAAAACATTGTTACGCGTGACAAATATGAATTGGTAATCCTCGACAGCCTTTATCGTTTGTATGGCCCTCGTACTGACGAGAACAGTAATGCCGACATGCTAAGACTGTTGACGCGCATGGAAAAGATGATCAGCAACCCAAACAGCGCCATCATTTTCAGCCATCACTCACCCAAGGGCGACCAGACAGGAAAGCGCAGTATTGACGTAGCGGCTGGCGGTGGTGCGTTGGGCAGGTTTGTGGCTACTTGCATCACGACTCGCATAGTGGATGAAGATGCCAAGCGCTATATCAAACCTCTTTCCTGATAGCCTACCTTCCCGCTTTGGAGCTATGTACTCTATTCCGAAAATCAGGCACCTCTGTTTTCGGTATTTTCCATCTTCCTCATCAATCCAATTTTGAATGAAGGTTTCGTTTTGTCCCAAGTTTGTCTTTAAAAACTCTATATGGCTCCTCAGTATTTGAATTTGAACTTTGGGAATATTTTGAATAAACGCCGCTTGCACTTCTTTATCAGTTAAAAATAGCGAAAAAGCATTTAAGAATTCCGAAGCGGTAACCTCGTGGCCTTGTTGAACAGCAGGAACCGGCGTATTCTGTAAATGTTGCAATGAATCTAAGATGTTTTTCTGTACATCAGGGGGCAGGCCTCCAATCGCAGCTATGATATTTTGCTGTGTAGCGTTAGCCCTGATATATTCGTCTTTGTCACTCTGTGAGGCACTTATATCTTTTAGGTTTAAGGTATGACTCAAAAAGGCATGTATTCTTCCCTTTGTAGAACTAGAAATTGCCCTGCAAAAAGTTATGTAGGAATCCATATGTACGACGTACCCTTCTTTAATTTTACAAAATGGCTTGATGTCCTCATCAAGAGTAAAATAAATGTTAACGTCGGGGTTCTGCGCAATGAAGGTCAATACATTCGTGTAAAATGGGAATGTCCGCGTTTTATAACAATGGTTTAGGTATTTATGGAAATCATGTTTTTTATCAAAGAAAATTTTACGATTCCCGAACGAAACTTCTCTAAAATTAACCAAGTCGATATTCATAAAAAAAGGCAGTGAATAAAGTTTATGGCGCTCAATACGGTAATAATCCAAAGCGCTACCTTTGAACTGTGCAAAGCACTGTTCAAGCTCTTCTCGTCTTCTTTAGCTTCCTCAATGGTATTGAGGCCAGGCTGCTTTCTTCGATTGATATAACGCGCGATGATCTGCCGTTCATGGCGACGAATCTCCACTAGCGAACAAACTGCAATCAGTAGAATTAAAGTTTGGACTAGCATGGTTGAGTTCAGTGTTAAACGAACTTCTTAAACTGGAACGCCTCTACTCTGATCAACTTCATTTTCATATCGTCGCTTGGCATTTCGTATAACAACGCCTCAATGAAAGTTATTATGTGACGCGTTGTCAGCTCGGCTTCTGATAATCCCATGTAATCGTTACGAATTCTCTGAATGGATTTATATTTATCACCGCTGACTTCCAAGGCTGTATCCGACCAAGTGTGGAATATACTTTTACTGGGAGGATTAATGCTCTCGGTAAACTTTTCAATATCCACAAGGTCTTCAAGTTTCATAACCAGTACAATGACTCTGATGAAAATATCAAAAGCGTCAAGGAATATGCAGGACGAGGCGGGCAGGATGGGACAAATTGCTGTAATTACATAAAAATCTTTTCTTTCAAAATTCGTGTAAGGCGTTGAATATAAACATTTAGAATTAAT
>Ga0206849_1028_pt1 | contig 31961 bp, 16 predicted proteins | sample Alteio_BWOrgCont_15_FD_152892 | JGI IMG/M metagenome (GOLD analysis project Ga0206849, IMG submission 152892) | Enriched cells from forest soil in Barre Woods Harvard Forest LTER site, Petersham, Massachusetts, United States -... | ecosystem: Environmental > Terrestrial > Soil > Temperate forest >...
TTTCCTTCTAAAAAAAGCAAATATAACGCATATAAAGACGCATTTCGCGCATTTCGTCTGGACTCAAATCCCTCAAAATTCTTTTCTTCAGTAGCCTCTCCATATTCTTTGCCCGCCTGTTCTACTCCAATGGGACTTAAAAAATTATCAAAAAGTCTTGGAACAAATTGTGCCATCTTCATTTTGGCGACCATCAGGGCAGCTGCCAAACGTTTATCGCTACTATGTGATGCCATCGGGACCAAACAAAGATGCAAAATCAATTGTTCTGCTGATCTCATCTGTTCGGTAGAAATAACTTTGTCCTGATCAAGTATTTGCATCAATTCCATTTCTTCGTCGCTCAAAAGTGAAGACCATTCTCGTTGAATAAAATACGTAACAATATCAGCTAAAAGGATTTCTCTTTCACTCGTCCATTCGTCATTCCCTAGCAACACCGAGTTTCCCTCGCCCATAAGCATTTTTGGAAAAGTCCTCACGCCAGGTCGTGTGGGATGGGCTGTCTTGTCGATAGCCTTTCCTATGACTACAACGATAACTTCTGCAGGATGGGCTGCGTTAAGCACTCTTACAGCTTCCTTAATCGTTGTTCCTGTAGAATAAAGATCATCTAATAAAACTACTCTTTTGTGCTTCAAACTTTCTAGATACGCTCCATCAAGAAACATTTTCCCAGAAATATTCGCGGCCCGCGCTTCTTGACCCGCGACTTGCTTCTGCTGAACTTGACTTTCTTCCTTTTGAATAGCCATAGGATGAATATTAAAATGAACCTCTAGACGCATCGGGGCTTCGATAGCCTTAGCAAATAACATAAGCCCTGGACTAGATGAAGGAACAAGAACAACTTCATCCACGGACCTCCAATCAAGTAGTTTGCGCACATTGTTGGCATACTTTCGTGCCAAAAGTGAAATAATGCGAGGATCTTTCGTTGTTGAATAATACTTCATGGCAAGGCTGAATAAATGCCGCTCATGCCGTTCATCAGCAGTAGGATAATATTGATCGAGATTTAGTACCTGCGAACTCATTGCTCTATCTGTATGCGTCTGAACTTTTAATGGGCTATGCGTTTTATTTATTAAGGTGAACTCCACATCAAGCTCCATGATGCTCAATCGAGCTAAAGCGGCAATTTGTGCTCGACTGATATTGGCAGCGCCAACAGCGAAGATTGCCTGCTCCTCTCGCAAGGCGTCGACTCCACCAGAAAAATATTTCCTAGGGATGGCTCGATCTGTAATTGGATCAGACTCTTCTTTGATGTAGCTATAGACACCTTTTTTAAAAGCTTTCAGGTATGCCTGGTAAATCTTATCCTTGTCTTGTGATGAAACATTTACCCCACCAATTTTATTTTGATCGGAATAAATTTTGTTCAAGATACTATCTCTAATTTTCTTTTTATACCAAGTGGCAAGGATCAAAGAATAAAAAACCTGGCGAAGTTGGATAAAGTTTTTACCTTCGTTGACCTCTTTGGTTAAGATAGGAATAACGATTTCACGAATAATTTGACTGCCTAATAGATTTGTCTCTTTAATCCCTACCTTTTTAGATTCAATTCGTGAGTGCTTCTCAAGAGATAAATAATCCTGCTCTAACATGACCTTCAAATGGTTTTCCAATACAAATGCCACCCCGCCATTTTCATATACGACTGCTTTTTCAGGAACAATCCATACCTTGTTAAAAGTGTTTATAGGAACATTCGTCGTCCCATATTTAGCCTGCGCCTGGGCGTAAACTTTTTGCCAAAATTCTTTACCTAATTGACTTTCAGGATAAATCAATGAAGCAGTAATTTGTTTCAGAATATAATCCTCAGCCAAAAGGTCACGGCCCATTTCTGTGTGGCCAAATTCTTGGGGGACAATACGTTCTTTTTCATACGGAGAAAGATTGACCCAAAGATCTTTTTCAGGAGTGGTTAAAGATGCTAGGAAATATTTGATTAACTTGGACGATTCATTTTTACTCAGCTTACTGTTACCACTATCCACGAAGAAATGAAACCGAAAGGGATTCTTCGAATCTAATTTAATGCCTTTAATAACGGCAGGATTGAAAGCAGGACTTAAATTAACCATGATCCCTGGAGCAGGCAAAAGAAAATCGTCTGCTTGGGCTTGAGGTAATGGACCAATCGTATTGGCAAAAAATACCAATAGTATCAAAAACGAGATATAGCTCCGCATAGGCAAAGTATGCCATGTATATATAGTAATAGCAACTTAAGGGATCTTTGAGACAGGGAAGGAACTGCTTGCAAAAGATGAGCAAAAGTAAAGCAAAAATAGCCCCAACCGGAAAGGCTATACCGTCGTCGCTGATTTAGCGTTTCACCACCAAATCCGCCACCAAAAAACGATATTATAAGACAAGGTGTCTCAAGATTGGGGTATTACCTGATGAATGGACTGATTCCCGGACAGACCAAGAAAAGCAGAAAGGCTCTTAAGCGGCAAAATGGTAATACTACCAACAGTTAAGCCAGGGGCGTTTTGCAGTTGGGCAAGCTGGGCTGGAGATATGTGAAATTTTATTCCTATGCCGTCATTTTGGGTCTGTAGAAGGTTACTGGCAGGAGTTAAATCAATACCACCGGTATTCGATCGAACTATTTTTCGTGTTTCTCCTGCATTCATAGCATTATCTATTTGTGCTAGCTTTGAGTTCTTTAGTTTACCTAATCGATAAATAAGTCTAAGGGCGCTATATATATCATTTTTCCCATAATGCCTTAATGCAAGCTCTGCTACTGCAGTACCATAAAGATACGCCCAACTAGACTCACTTTCAAAGTATATGTGTGGTATGTTATAATCTTTGTCACTTAACTTAATGCTTTTAAGAACCTTTCTTAAATCAGAACCTTCTTCAAATTGCCCGCCTCTTTCAATATAAATAAACTTTCTGAGCATTGCTTCTTGATCTGCGAAAGAGCCAGGGAATTCTTCAAAAATCATATTTGCAATATCAATTACCCTTCTTTCAGACCCACCCCAAGTTATATCAGTCTCCGGGCCTAGCATTTTACCTATTAAATATCTGTAAGAATTAGCGTATAAACCATTATTCGGCATATTAAAGAAATGGGCTAATTCGTGGATTATTATAGCAGTTGTAACACCCTTTTCATATTTATCCGCATCAACAATAACTACTGGTGATCCCGGAAAAGGGAAGACGTATCCACCAGTAGAATTCTTAAAGAGATATGCAGCTTCTAATACACCTCCCCCAAAAAAGAGCGTTAATAGCCCATATGCAAAAGGCAGATGATTCTTAATAATAATTGCTTGACTTCCAACCAAAAAAATTCCGCCCACAGCAGCCGAAACTGCAGCTATCATATTTTTTTGATTTGTTGAAAGTATTTTCAGGCTATTGTATGTCTTTTTTAGAGAAGGCATGCCCCTTTGATCTTCTTTAAGCAATCGACTAAAAATTTGATATATTTCCTCAATTTCAGAAGTATCAGTGGTTATTGTGTTTGCTGTCGCCATTTCTTCAGGTAACTCTACATCAGGAACTGGAGGATTATCTTCGCTACTTAAACGAGTTCCCCAACGGCTGTACAACTCGTCGTCATCTGGAAGACCAATTTGATCAAAATAAGAATCATTATCATGGTCAGTATATGCAATGTTCTTATCATACCAAAATTCCCATTTAGTTTCTGTTTTTCGCCAGCGATCTTGGGGATTAATTACTCTCGTAAAAGTATGTTCAAATTCAATTGATTGCCGTACGACTCTTGTCGCATTCCCAAAATCTACCATGTATAACTCTCCAGTTGTTTCATCAAGTCCTTGATTAAAATAAGAAAGGGAATCACCATATTCAATGCCACGATCAATCATTTTTAAGAATAAATCCTTTTCAAGTTCGGGCAGATCAATTATTCTTCCATTTGGTAAAGTGTATTTACCGATTTCAACTGCGTCATCTTCAAAAACTTTTAATCTTTTTTGTATTACAACAAATGGGAAATGTTTACCGTTTACAACCACGTTATTAACTGAATTGAAGGCTGGAAAAATCCCACCCATACTAGCCTTGATTGATACTAAATCTTTTAGTTTATAAACGTGAGGAACCTTGATTACAAAACCGAATAGCGGAGATTTTGGATCAGAAACTCCATAAACTTCATCATTATTACCATCGCCAATTATTTCAAACCTAGTAGACTTAATTAACTCTCTGACCTTGCTCTCATATCGGACCCGCAATCGTATTCTAGAACCTTGCCCAATCATCGCCCGATCCCCTGCCATCATCGCATGATTGTCAGGGGCTTCTGTAAGTCCAGAAAAAATAGTATTAATTATTTCCCTGGCACGCTCATTTCTCTCCATTCCTAACATTTTTATCCATTTAGGAATTCTATCTGGCGTAGCCCTAAGTATGTTTCTTACACCTATCAATGAACGTATATCCGCCCTCACACCTTGAAAATTTGCTCCGAGAACATCCGCGCCGGGAAAATTAGCACTAAATATATTCGCATCTGTGAAATCAACATTTTCTAATTTTGTCATAAATAAATCTACATTATCCAACTTAGACCCAACAAATTTTGCTCCTGTTAAATCAGAACCATGAAAGTCCCCCCACATGTATAGGTTGCTAAAGTCTCTTCCCCTTAAATTCCACCATTCAAATTTTAATGGATAAATACGCACTTGTTTTCTTTCAACTTCACTTAAAGCGTGACCCGCTGCTAATACTTGCATTAAATGCATGGATACAGGACTAATTGGAGAAAGCTGCTCCATGTCGATAAATTTAATGTCCTCAATTTCTCCGTTACCACCAATCTTTAGTAAAATATTACCCGCATGCAAATGCCCTTGCGCAAACCATAAGGAATTATCGAAACGGAATGTGTTTTCAACTGCCCTACTAATTAAAGTCCGATTTAAATCTAAAAATTCAAAATCTTGTTCAAGAACAGAAACTAGCGGCGTATAACCAAAGGGCCTTAAATCAAATTCGTAATAATGTCGATAATCCCCAGGCAAAAAGAAAATCGGCACTAAACCTGGCCTTCTAAACTCTTGTAATTTTTTAATAGCTTTATAAGCACCAGGAAGTTTAATAGAATCTTGGCTATCTACTATATTTATCCTAGAAAATGTTTTTTCTATTATTCTTACCCCTGGAAAAATCTCATAAATCGGCATTCGATAACCATCTGAATCTGTTATTGTTCCTATTAAATTAAAATCCTTTATGCCTTTACCGCTTTCTAATGCCAAATTAATCCGATCTGCTGCCTTTTGTATTTCTCTATTAATAGCTATGGAATTTTGTTGATCGTAGATGTTTTGTGGAACACGCGCCTTCATCGCCCGATTCTCAACCGCCTGGTTTGCCAGCTTCAATTCAATATCAAACATAACTTTATTTTGACCATTTTCTTCAATATTGCGACTAGAGATAGCCCCTCCCATTATGCCTAAAGCAATTCGACTAAAACTTAATCCTATACCAGCATCCCTTGTGTCATCCATTTCAGAATCCAAATCGGGTTTAAAAGATAGCTCACTATTAAGCCGCCCAATATTAATGATCTGTATATGAATTCGATTATCGACTGATTTTTCCACTCTAATTTCAATAAGTTTATTTATCCCCTGCAAATTTATTGCCTGATACGCATTCTCAATAATTCTTTCCATTGATACAAATAACAATTGTCGGTTGGCCTCTACGCTCAAGGTTGAATCAATTCTATCTCCCCCTTCAATAGGTTGTTTAATATCATCAAATCTTGTCCGAGCTGATTGAACCAACTCACTTAAAAAATCTTTTAAATTAATAGGCTCCAGAGCAGATGAACCGTTTAGTATAGCAATGGCTACAGGAAAATTAATTTCCTTATACCTTGATAAAACTTCCATGGATGAACCCCAACTTCTACTTTCATTTAACGGATCTCTTGGAAATGAAGCCATCTTATCTATAAAATCCAGGAATTGATTATACAAATCTACTACTTTAATCTTTAATTCTCCAATAGCTTCGTATTCATTATCCCAATCGCCTTCCTGACGGATATTTTCAGCTGTATCAAGACTTTCCCTATAAACCTTCATTAAACCTTGGAGTTGAGGAGCAATGCTCTCAGCCTCATGATCGGCAGAAGTTATTATATTTACTGCAAGCATAACAGCTTTTATATCTAAAGGTCCCCCATGATCTATCAATTTAAGCGCAACTACTATACTTTCAAATTCTTCTTTATTAGTCATCGCCTGATCCTTGTTCTTATAAGCTGCTTCCCCCACACTACTTGATACATCATACAAATTATTTGTATTACCCAGTCTTTCAGGACTAATTTGATCCTTAATACTCATTGCTTTATCAGTCCAAGCAAAAATTTCCCCTCCCGAAAAATACTTCCTCGGCACTCTCTGTTGTGATAACAGATCAAGGTCTTCTTTAATGTAGTTATAAACCCCCTTCTTGAAAGCCTGTAAATACTGCTCATAAATCTTCTGATTCTCCTTCGGATCATCAATGTTGACACCAACCACCTTATTTTTACCAGCGTACACTTGCTCTAAAATACTGTCCTTGATTTTCTTTTTGTACCATGTGGCCAAAATGAGTGAATTATAGACTTGCCGCAACTGGGCGAAGTTTTTGCCTTCGTTGACTTCACGGTCAAGTTCGGGGATGATGATTTCACGGACAACTTGACTACCTAATTGACTCGTCCCTTTGATCGCGGCTTGGCTTGATTGAATGCCTTCGTGCTTGGCCAATGAAAGATAATCTTGTTCTAACATGACCTTGAGTTTGCTTTCAACTACATAAGCAGCCCCTATCTTGACATTTTCATAAACTACTGCCTTCTCGGGTACAATCCAAACCTTGTTGAAGGTATTAACGGGGATACTCGTCGTACCAAATTTCTTCTCTGCTTCTTCGTAGATACGTTTCCAGAACTTTTTACCCGTCTCTCCTTCCGGATAAATCAAAGAAGCAGTGATCTGCTTTAACATATAGTCCTCTGCCAACAAGTCTCGCCCCATCTCTGTTTGTCCAAAAAATTCAGGTACTATACGGTCTTTCTCGTAAGGTGAAAGATTGACCCATAAATCTTTTTCAGGGATGGTCAACGAGGCGAGAAAATATTTGATTAGCTTACTGGACTCATCTTTAAGGGCATCATTCGATAATTGGCTGTCCCCTTTATCAAGGATGAAATCAAACTTGAACGGATTCTCGGGATGAACTTTGATACCTTTTAATATTGGGGGATTAAATTCGTGACTTAGATGAACCATCACCCCTGGAGCGGGCAAGCGAAATTCATCTGCTTGGGCTTGAGGCAAAGGGCCGATAGCATTAGTCAAAAATATAAAAGTTAAGATTCCCGACAAAAGCATTCGGGAATGACAGAAAGGCTTATAGCTCCGCATAGGCAAAGTATGCCATGTATATATACTAAAAGCAAATAAGGGGGTTACAGACAATGGGAGGGTTTTTGAAAATTTAAGTAGTTTGTAGCCCTACCATGGAGGCTATCTGTTCGTCGCTGTTTATTAATTCCACCACTATTTCACCACCAAATAGGAAAATAATTTAATTGTGTCGACGAACCATAAAAAAGCGTTGTAAACCTTAAAAAGACAAACAGCGACGATAAGTAGTAAAAATAGCCCCAACCGGATTTGAACCGGTGTTTTCTGCCTGAGAAGCAGACGTCCTAACCAGGCTAGACGATGGGGCCGAAGGGCATTAATATAAACCCTGTAGTTTCAGGCGTCAATGGATATTTATTAGCTGGAATTCTTTATACATCATCTTTAATTATGATCCATTTATGATCCCAAAAAGAATTTTTATTTGAAGATTAAAATAGTGGGCCAGCTTCTACCGACAGATTTAATTTTCGTTTATTCTCTACGAACTCAATCTTTTTAAACAAATTAAAAAATCCCTGTCGTCCAAGTAATCCAACTCCCTTGTGATTCATCTTTCTTGAAAATCCGGCAAAGCACGGAAACTCCCATGCTTCTTTTTCGATAATCAATGCAACTTTGATATGATGAAAATAAAGAGTCTCTTGTCCACCCACTCCATACGTTGGCAATCTTTTACCCAGCTCAACATTAAGGCCAATCAATTCTCCAAACTGGGATGGGAATACACAATAATCAGCACCAGAATCAATAATGGAATCGAAAGAAAAATCAAGCCTCTTACCCTTATTCTCTAAAACGGTGGCAACAATGGGAGAATACTTAACCTGCGCTGGAAAATCTACCCTTGAAGGAATTTGAATCTTTTTATAGGGAATAGTAACCGTGGGGTTCAATAGATAACGGAGGCTGTAGATTCAGTGGGGGCTTTAACCATATGAGGAAACTCTTCACCCTTTTTATGTGCTTGCTTTAAAGCTGTTTTCAAATTTCTAGAATGAGCCAGGATCGCTGTTTGATTTGAAGTAAGAGCTACCCACTCGCCGGCATATGGCTCGATAAGATCAGCTATTGGTTGTTTTTTACTGTAACTCATAATATTTATTTTGCATCTATTTTCCAAAAACACAAGGAAAATTTAGCTTTGCCCAGCTATCTGTCAACCATTAAAATAATCCATTCGGACAAGTGCTGTAACGTCGATTCTCGTTATATTTTTTCTGCATAGGGCTAACATCATTTCTTTTAGTTCGGGATATTTTAACCGTTTCCTGCATAAAATTCCATGTGAATTCGCAGGCATGTTTTTTTGCTAAGGATTTTATCCGTTTCCGTGGCCCTTATATTAGGGAAAGAAACGGAAACAGAAAGAATGATCTATAAAGAAGCTACTTGATGAGTGGGTTGATTATCAGGTAGACCAAGAAAGTAAGAAAGACTTTTAAGTGGCTGGATTGAAATGCTCTCAATCATAACACCTGGGGCGCGTTGCCATTGGGCAAGCTGGGCTGGGTCTATGTGAAATCTGATCCCTATGCCACTGTTTTGGGTTTGGAGAACTTTATTAGCAGGAGTTAGGTCAATACCACCATTTCCATCTTTTTGATCTTCTCTTGCTTTCATCCCCACATCTGGCTGTGGCACAGTTGATTGAAAGTTTAGAAGCAACGTTCTTACCTGCCATAATTGAGGCATAGACTCCAAAAATCTAGTTACAATTTCTTCTGTCGTAAAATCGTCACTCTTAACAAGCTCATCCGCATCAACAAGCCAAGCACCTAACTGTCCCTGGCAGAAGCCCACAACAATATTTGATGGCTTAGTATCAGAGAAATACAAATGATTCTCACTCATCTTATGCAATAATTTAGCAATAACATACATATACTCCTGTTTAATTGACCCTTGTGTTATTAGATCTTCTAATGTTTGTGTCCCGTCCACCGGTGTAACAGCTTCTACAGCCAGAAAATCTCTTCCTGATATCTTCACTCGTCTAAAAGGTGGAGTAATGCCATGAGCAACTCCAAGCTGAAACCCCTCAGTAAATTGATTTATCCTATTTGTTGGATTCTGATAATCAGGAGTACGAAAGAAAATACCACTCAAGGGTCCTTGATCTGTATGAAATACTTGATTGTGACCTCGCCTTCTTTCGATTAAAGGAATATTTTGCCCATCAGGACCACGAAGTTCATCCCATTTATATCTAAAACTTTCTAAATATAGTGGGCTCAAATCCTCAAGAGTTATCATCGCCCCATCCCCTGCCCCTGGGGTTAAGCCAATACCATCCATATTGTGTGGCTGTTTTATTACTTCCTCATGGTCAATGCCATCAACTATATCAGGAAAGTATATGGAATAACCAATAAATTGCCGTTCTTCAGATTCAAGCAGTGTTCTAATTATTCTATCAGGACCGTAGTACCACGACGTAGGATTATTGACGACTTGGGCGATAGTATCCATAAAAATATGTTGATGTTGCTCATCCATATTCCCATGAGCTGACAGTTGATACTGAAGCGGATGATCATTCCTAGACCAGCTAATCCTCACCCTAATCTGTCCATCGCTATCTTCTCTGACTTGTGGCTTTGGCACTAATACTCCTGGAATTATTCTGCGGAGATTGCGCCAGAGCTCTGCATATTCCAAACCAGCTGGAATTTGAATGGCCGCTCTTGGAGTTGATTCTACAACCCAACTTTCCAAAAAAAGCTCTGCCCTTTGATCTCTTGACAGACATTCTAATGGATTAAAATATCGAATGATACTTGGACGCCCCGTATCAAATTCATTTCTGGCTTCTTCATTCAGATAGTCAAAATTTTCGACAGCTCTTGGTAAACTTTCCAGGTTTTTATCTTCAACCACAGCCATGCCAAGATGCCAATGAAGGGTGGTTGGAGATTTAGGATTACGTGCAATTTTTATTTCCCCAATATCTTCTCCCACTTTTACCTGATCGCCTATTTCCAACCCTTCCCTGGGAGCTATATGCGTATACAAAATCATTAAATGACTGCCATTGCCCATATCCGTCAATGTGACCACCGTACTTTGCATATTATCTTCAAATATCCATTGCACTTGGCCATCAACCAGAACCGGAATTTTGGCGCCAGGCCCAACTGTCCGAAACCAGCCTTTAATCTTGGCGTCCTCATAAAGAGCAAGATCCATTCCTAAGTGCCTCTGTTCTCCATGGCTTTCTTCTCGGGTTTTAAAATTATCTGTCGGCCACCAAATATATTTACTTTCAAAGCGCATCCCGTCACGAATAACCCAGTGTCTCGCCCCTAAGGAACGAGTAAACCGCGCAAGCCCTTCATACACTGACCTTGAAATTCTTGTTGGTATATTTATCTCAGTCCTTGTTCTTAATCCTATCTCTACCACATGCTCTGTGTTCATCGCCTGATCCCTTGCCTTCATTGCCCCATCAACACGTGTTTTATTAATTCCCACATCTTCCTCAACCAAATGCTTTTCAATACCAACGAATGAAACAGGATTTATATTTTGACGATATTCCATAGGGACAATCATTGACATACCACCAGAAAAATATTTTCTGGGAACATTCTGTCCAGTTGTTGAGTCAATATCTTCATTGATATAGTTAAAAACGCCCTTCTTAAACGCCCTTAAATATCTTTGATAAATCCTCTCTTTTTCTTTCGGATCGTCAATATTAACACCCGCCACTTTTTTCTTATCTGCGTACACGTGTTCTAAAATGCTGTCTTTGATTTTCTTCTTATACCATATAGCTAAAATAAGCGAATTGTAAACCTGACGGAGTTGGGCAAAATTCTTGCCTTCATTGACTTCTTTGGTAAGTTCGGGGATGACGATTTCACGGACAACTTCGCTACCTATTTGACTAGTCCCTTTAACCTGAATTTGGTTTGATTGAATGCCTTGATGCTTAGCTAATGAAAGGTAATCTTGTTCTAACATAACTTTGAGTTTGGTTTCAACCACATACGCCACCCCTATCTTAGCATTCTCATAAACAACCGCCTTCTCAGGGACTACCCAAACCTTATTGAATGTATTTACGGGGATATTTGTCGTACCAAATCTCTTTGTTGCTTCTTCGTAGATGCGTTTCCAGAATTTTTTACCTGTCTCTCCTTCCGGATAAATCAAAGAAGCAGTGATTTGCTTTAACATATAGTCCTCTGCCAGCAAGTCTCGTCCCATTTCCGTCTGACCGAAGCTTTCAGGTACTATACGGTCTTTCTCGTAAGGTGAAAGATTAACCCACAAATCTTTTTCGGGAATGGTTAAGCTAGCTAAAAAATATTTAATCAATTTTCTGGATTCATCTTTTAAGGCATCGTTAGATAATTGGCCATCGCCTTTATCAAGAATAAAATCAAACTTAAACGGATTATCAGGATGAACTTTGATACCTTTTAAAATAGGAGGGTTAAATTCAGGACTTAACGACACCATTACGCCTGGCGCAGGCAAAAGAAAGTCTTGCGCTTGGGCTGAAGGAATTGGCCCAAACGTATTAACTAAAAAGGCAAAAAGTATCCCTAAGGATATACCCCTTCTTTTATCTAAATTCAATGGCATACCCAAAGTGTACAATATCTATATACTCCTTGCCATTTTTTGTGTGTTTTGGGGATTTTCAACTTTTAAGCGATTTTTACTAAGATTTATCCATTTCCATTACCTACATCTATAGGGATAAAAATGGAAACATAAAGAAATACAAAGAAAAAGAGGCAACCCTATAAAGAATTGCCTCAATTTAAAACCATTGTTAACTTCTAAGACCTATTTAGTATCTTTTATGGCTATTGGCTTTTTCAGCTTACCCTTCACATTTTCCTCTTCTTCCACTTCAATAACACCGTGAAATCTTATTTTTCCTTCTTTGATCTTCTTCTGCGTTTCTTCGATTAACTTCTTCATAAAATCCCCCAAAATTGCGTTTTTATCCATGACTTCCCACGAAGCCTTGTAAGGAATAAAAATACCGGGATTAAAGAAATTCACTAAATATCCTAAAAATTAATCTGTTTCCGTTTTCTCTCCCTATAGAACGGAATAATGGAAACATAATCCTTTATTTTTCAGATACAAGATCACCTTTATCCACATCACCAGAAAGAGTGCCAACAGGTTCAGCCTTTGAAAATTTATCATCAACCTCTGTTATCTTTATCTGTCCCAATTTCTTGGTCTCACTACCTAATGACATCCCTGTGTCTGGATCAACCAATGCTTCACCTACTTTGGCCACAGTGAATGTATCTCCTTCTTGAAGTCCTGCGTTTGAACCTGAGTTTATGTATATAGTGCCATCTTTAACAAGGATCACCTTACCACTCCAAGGAATTTCAGAAGTCTTATCAGCTAAATAATCAACAGCTTTGTCTATGGCCATTTGGACTGCTTTGCCTACTGGAAGCTTCTTAAAGTCGGATGAACCAAAATTAACAGCTCCAGAATATCCTAAACTTGTCCCACTTGATTCAATATCTCCGTCAACGTTCTTTGAATCAACTATTTGTCCAGTTGTTGAGTCAATCAACTGAATGATAAGTCCAACGTGAGCTGAAGATTTAGATGTATTGATAGACAAACCATATAAACTAACTCCTTGTCCACCACCTGATGTACTCTGTTGAAATTCTGTGATCTTGCCTTTTACAAGAAGCTGCGCTGGAATAATCTTGCCTGTAGCTGCAGCATTGGACTTAGCAAAACGATCGCTGTTTTCCATATCTTGCTCAGCCATCACTGGAACTAAATCCTGTCTCGAAAGTACTATGAATTTTCCACTTTGAACAAGAGCATCTGATAATTGGGTCCCAAAATCTTGTCCTAACGTTGTTGAGCCTTGCCAACCTGAATCATTCTGAAAATCAAAAACTGCTACTGTCTTTTTTAAAGCATCTAAGGCAAAAACATTGGTGGATAGGCACAGCCCTGCCACTAGAAATAAAATACACTTCCTCATAAAAGACCTCCGTTTATGGGTTATTTTTTTGTCTACTATACACCATCATATATGGGGGTGTCAAATATAAAAACACCCTGCAATAATAGGGTGTATGTCAAACCCTATCAATATAAAATTTGGACAAAAATTGAGAGTCCTACGGAAAGCTCAAGGAATTACGCAAGAAAAGCTATCTGAGATGATCAAAACAAGCTATAAATACATCCAAAGGATTGAAGGCAAAACACCACCTGATATCAGACTCAGCACCATCGAAAGAATCGCTAAAGCTCTTAAGGTCAAGTCTCACAAACTCATAGACTTTTAATCTGTTTTCGTTGTTTATACCTATAGACAGGAAATAGAAACGTGAAATCCCGCATATTACAGCTTAATCGTAGTTTCTAACCAGCAAATAGTCGATAACGTTATATAACCCATTTAAACGGAAATAAACACGAGTTTAAACGATACCTCTGACGCTGTTTTATTCCTACATTATGAATCGCCGATAAAAACATTCGGGGATGACATAAAATTTTTATGATCCCAATTATGATCCCAGGCTCATTAAACAGTGAAAAAAGACGGTGGATTTCAAAAAATAAAAACAATTAAAAAAGTTATAACTGCGGATATTAAGTGAAGTTACGTCGAAAAAACGATTAGATAAAAATATAATTCAAAAGTGGCTTTAAGAAGCAGACGTCCTAACCAGGCTAGACGATGGGGCCGAAGGGCATTAATATAAACCCTGTAGTTTCAGGCGTCAATGGATATTTCTCAGCTGGGACTTTTTATGCATCATTATAAATTATGATCCATTTATGATCCCAAACCAATTTTTAAGCGGATTTTATCATTTGAAAAAACTATCTTTGGGAAGGCCGGACTGTCTGATGATTGCTTGAAGGGTTCCTATACGGACTTCTTTATGATCTGGCACGGCACTGTTATGGTTGATGTTCCTACCTGTTTTTGCATAACAATATGGCTGCCTCGTCTACGAACTTCAACAAAACCATGAAAGCCCAAAATGCGGCAAAGATCTGTTCCGGAAAGAACTGGCAGCTTAGGCACTGGTAACCTCGAACTGGGTCACATATATTTCGCCATGCAGACGTTGATTAACTTCCTCAGGGGATGCTGTTTCAAAAAATAACTCCACTGCTTCAAGTAAATTCTTGCGGGATTCTTCAATAGTGTCACCTTGACTGGCAACATCCAACTCTGGACACAATGCCACATATCCATTGCCTTCTTTTTCAATAATAGCTGTTAAATGACGGGTCAAATTAACCTCCTTTGTTAGCTCTAAACCTGCTTTAAGCTTACCATATCTCTAATACACCGGCAATATAATCCATTCGTACAAGTTGCTGTAACGTGGATTCTCGTTATATTTTTTCTGCATAGAGCTTTGTGAAACAAACATCAGTTTTTTTAGTTTGGAATATTTTGGCCCTTTCCTGCATAAAATTCTATGTTATTTCAGGGACAGGTTTTTTTGCTAAAGATTTAATCCGTTTCCGTGGGGAGAAAAATGGAAACAGAAAGAATGGTCTACAAAGAAACTGCTTGATGAGTGGGTTGATTATTGGGTAGACCAAGAAAGGCTGAGAGACTTTTAAGAGGCCGAATTGAAATGCTCTCAATCATCACGCCTGGGGCGTCTTGCCATTGGGCAAGCTGGGCAGGGGATATGTGAAACTTGATTCCTATGCCACCATTTTGGGTTTGTAGAACCTTATCAGCAGGGGTTAAGTCGATACCACCTGGTCCATCCGGCCTTTTCTCAGCAACCTTCATCGCCCGATCCAAAGGAAACTTGATAATAAAACTTGCCCCCTTGACACTCCCTTGCTTAATGATATTTTTTACAGAAATCTCACCTCCCATATCTTTAGCGAAGTACCATGCGTCATTTGTCCCAAGCCCAGTTCCATTTCCCTTAGTAGTAGCATTGGGGTCAAATATTTTTAGACGACCTGAGTCATCATACTCTAATAAATTTTGAGGTATTCCTGGACCTTGGTCTCTCACTTCAATTAAAGCCTCCCCTTTGGGAGTCCTCGAAATGTTAACGTCCACTCTATTCCCTGATCTGTCGGCTTCAAGACTGTTATTAATCAAATTATAAACCGCACAAATCATATTCCATTTACTGCCACGGATAACCTGATCTTCTATGTCTGGAGTAATATTAAATCTAACCCGCGTTAGTTGCGTACGCTGCGAAGGAAAAAGTTCCTCTAATTCAGATCGTAAATCTGCTATCTGTATTAATTCGTTTCCTCGTTCTCCATTAATCCTATCAATACGACCTGTGATTTGCGAAACATGTAGTTTTATTTGTTTTTCAAAATCGAAAAACGCATTCTCATCTTCTCTGATTACTTTAGATCGTAATTCCGGATGCTCTTCAAAATACTTATTAACATCGAATTCAACTGCCTTCAAGGCTTTTATGGTACGTTGCATGGAAAGGAGTACCCGCTCTTGATATTCTTTTTGAAACTTCAATGAAGAATTCTCCTGCTGTTCTCCAATGACACTATGCAATGCCAGAACTTCTGTTTCATGTTTATCAACAATCTTGGAAATTTCACGTCTTCTTTTTTGATCCAATGATAATTCCATAACCTCTACGTGTTGCCGAATATCACTCCATATTGCTACGCTAAGAATCTTTGCATTATGTGAGATACTTCTAGTCCCATCAGCCAAACGCTCATCTTTTTCGATCATCGTCATCGCCTCATCCCCTTCATCAGCGCGCCATTCTGAGAGCCAAATATCTTTACTAAAATGTTCGCCTTTCTTTTTAATAACGATTGCAGGCCTTAAACTTTGGAATTCTTTACCTGTAGGAAGACCAGCGAATCTTTGATTTAAACGAATGAACGGAATTTTTTTAAATTTGAGCGCCCGGATCAAAGGATTTTCTAAAGAAGAACTTACTCCATCCCAAAATGTTCTAAAAATAAGCATCCCGTTCTCATCAAGATGATTCTCAACAAGATCGATAACATGAGAAGGTATAATTCCACCATCAGAAGCATTTAAAAAAAGAAGGTCATATTTTTCCAATTTTGCTCTACCCTCTTCGCGCGTTAAATCTGCGCTAATCTTTGTAATATGATGACCAACAAAGCCTGAGCTGCGCACTCCCCATGCATTATCGACAGCCGTGAGCTCAGGATCAAAACCTGCTTCTGTTAAAACTGGCGTGATTTCTTCCAAAAAATCATCACTTTCTGCCCCTAGATCTGCGACCCTGATCACTTTTTTCCCATGCGACTCTTGTTGCATTATTTTAGGAAAACTTAGGAAGCTTGTTGTTTGTTTAGGCTGGGCGATCTCTTTACTTACCGATCGCATCGCTGTATCCCCTATGACAGCGCGCGCAACATCCGGTGGTAACCCAATAAAATAAGATGTTCCAGTTTTATCCGGGTTATACACATTTACACTAAAACGATGCTGCAAACCACCCACCTTCCACCAAACATATCTTATATCTCTTAAATCCCCTATAGCTATCACTGCTTCAGGGCTTGCCTCACTTATTTTTTTAACAATCTCCCATCTTTTATATATTTCTTTACGATAAATTCTTAAGACATGATTTAACAATACCAGATCTACATCCGCTAAATCTTCCGATGTCACATCTAATATCCCCTTCTCAATGAATTTTGTGCTTTTTCTAAATTTCGTAGGATATTTATTTAACGTGGCTATGATATGATCTGCGTAATACCTGCCATCTTTCATTCTCGATTGTTCTTGCTCTATCAGAGATCGATTAAATGGATACTGATTGTTTATTCTCCTTCGCGCTTCTGTGATTATTTCTCTACTAGCATCAATCCCCCTGATGACAATGTCCCAATTGTTGGGATCTTGCCCATGGCTTGTGAGAGCAGCCATAATTTCATAAAATGCCCTAGCCATTTCTTCCCCAGTGCTAGCGCCAACATCCGCAACAACCAAACGTGCCCTGACAGCATGCGTATGTCGTCTTCTCTCCAAAGCCCGCGTAATAAGATACGGGAGTACTCTGTTTCTCAAATATTCCCATTGTGAATAATGTCTACCCAGATACGACCTATAAAAACCAATGGTGCTTGTCTGCAATAAAGGGACTGGTGCTAAATAGGGAGCCTTTGAATGTGATTGACTGCTACTTCTTCCAGCTACATTAGCTCGGGCTGCTATTGACACAGTTTTACTAAAAGGAGAGATTTCTGCTACCGCTAGATCAAGACCTTGGGCCTGTATCGGCATCTGGGGAGCTTCTGTTTCCGCATGCAGCATGGACATATCCAAATCAAACCCGCCGGAAAAATATTTTTTTGGAACAGTCTCCTGTGTTGTAGGGTCAATTTCTTCTTTGATGTAGTTATAAACACCCTTCTTAAATGCTTGTAAATATCTCTGATAAATTCTTTCCTTCTCTTGTGGGTCATCAATATTAACACCAGCTACTTTATTTTTGTTCGCATACACTTGTGCTAAAATGCTATCCTTTATTTTATTTTTGTACCAGGTTGCTAAAATAAGCGAATTGTAAACTTGTCGTAGCGGGGCAAAATTCTTATCTTCATTAATTTCTTTAGTCAGTTCAGGGATGACGATTTCACGAACAACTTGACTGCCTAATTGATTCGTCACCTTGATCCGGGCTTGGCTTGATTGAATGCCTTCATGCTTGGCTAATGAAAGATAATCTTGCTCTAACATGACCTTGAGTTTGCTTTCAACCACATAGGCGGCCCCTATCTTGGCATTCTCATAAACAACGGCCTTCTCTGGCACTATCCAAACCTTGTTAAAAGTATTAACAGGAATGTTCGTCGTACCAAATTTCTTCTCTGCTTCTTTGTAGATACGTTTCCAGAACTTTTTACCTGTCTCTCCTTCTGGGTAAATCAAAGAAGCTGTAATTTGCTTGAGCATATAATCTTCAGCCAACAAATCCCGCCCCATCTCAGTATGTCCAAAACTTTGAGGGACAATGCGATCTTTTTCATAGGGAGATAAATTAACCCACAAATCTTTCTCAGGGATAGTTAAAGAGGCAAGGAAATATTTAATCAACTTTTTGGATTCATTCTTAAGAGCGTCGTTAGATAATTGGCTGTCGCCTTTATCAAGAATGAAGTCAAACTTAAATGGATTCTCGGGATGGACTTTGATGCCTTTTAAAATCGGGGGGTTAAATTCTGGACTTAAAGGCACCATTACACCAGGCGCAGGCAAAAGAAAGTCTTGCGCTTGGGCTGAAGGAATTGGCCCAAACGTATTAACTAAAAAGGCAAAAAGCACCCCGAGGGATATGACCCATCTTTTATCTAAATTCAATGGCATACCCAAAGTGTACAATATCTATATACTCCTTGCCATTTTTTGTGTGTTTTGGGGATTTTTGACTTTGGGGAAGATCTTATCCAATTTTATCCGTTTCCATTGCCTATTTATAGGGAGAAAAATGGAAACATAAAGGATGCAAATAAAAAGAGGCAATCCCTTTAGAGAATTCCCTCAATTTAAAACTATCGTTAATTTTTAGGGTCTATTTAGTATCTTTTATGGCTATTGGCTTTTTCAGCTTCCCCTTCACCTTATCATCTAAAAAGTGGCTTTAAGAAGCAGACGTCCCAGACCAGGCTAGACGATGGGGCCGAAGGGCATTAATATAAACCCTGTAGTTTCAGGCGTCAATGGATATTTCTCGCCCACAACTTTATATCCATTATTTTAAATTATGATCCATTTATGATCCAAAAAATGGATCGTAATAATTCTTAAGTGCCTCTTTTAAGCACCTCTAAGTAATCCTGATATGCAAAGAGTTTTTCCTTGGTTTCCATTCGGTGTGGTTTTAAAATCCCAATCTCAATTAAACCACTAAAAGCATTCTTTACTGTTGGGTACCCGATATTGAGTTTTTTCATCGCCATCGATATGGAAAGAATGGGGCTTTTGCAAATTAAATCATACAGAGGAATTGCTAACTTATATCTGGATAGCTTTTCATTAATCAAACCACGATGACGAATATGCATCTCACGGATTTCATTAGCTGTTTCAGATGCTTCGTTTGACACACTTCTTACCCCTCGGAGAAAAAAATGTAACCAATCCTCCCAAATTCCTTTAAAACGTACCTCCATCAGCAAGCGATAATAATCAGAACGGTGTTCCTTAAAAAATAAACTTAAATAAAGTAATGGCTCTCCTAGTATCTTTTTTTCACATAACAAAAATGTTATTAATAGGCGCCCCAACCTGCCATTTCCGTCAGCATATGGATGGATTGTCTCAAAATGTGCATGCAAGATAGCCGCATTAATTAAATCTGTATAACTGGTATCTGCATAATAAAACTTCTCCCAATCCCCCATTAATTCAATCATCATATTTGGTGGTGGCGGAACAAAGGCTGCCTCATTTAAATTACAACCAGGAGGACCAATCCAATTCTGACCTCTCTTATATTCCCCAGGTGTTTTTTCTTTTCCTCTAACTCCACTCAACAATTCTTTGTGTATTTCATGAATCAATCTTAATGACATGGGCAATTTTTTTAATCTATCCAAACCATAATTCATTGCGCCTACATAATTAACTACCTCATGCACAGGCTTAACCTCAGGAACGTTTTCATCAACTTGTAACACCTCTTCCAAGGAACATTGCGTTCCTTCTATTTGGGAACTTAATAAAGCTTCTTTACGAACATAAAAAGCAACAAATAAATCTGGATCAGGAATGGTTTTTGTAATCCCAATCAATTCCCCCAGAGCCCTATCTGCCTCTGAAATCAATTGAATCATTTTGTGGTCAATTTTAATGCCCAAGTCGTGTTCAGATAATTTGTGGGGAATAAAAGCGTTATATCCCGATGGCTGAAGGATAATGTTCCCAGTCCTATTTGACTCTAATTTGGGCATTGCCATAATGATTCCTCTACAATCCTTAAAAATCTATAGTAATCCGTTAATATAACTACAGTAATTATACCCAATTTTTGACTTATGTAAAGAAAATTAAAAATTCTATAGTTGAAACAAAAAATGCCTACAGACAATGATATTGATTCATAAGCGTATACGGAATAGGGAGTTATGTTATGTAAATAACGGAGGCTGTAGATTCAGTGGAGCTTTAACCATATAGCCCGTTTAAACGCAAATTTCGCCGATTTAAAACGCAGCATCTGACGGAGTTTTTTTAAGTAGTCTTGTTATGGATTCCCGCAAGCAACTGCGCATGTCGGCTAATGCCGACGTTCGCGGGAATGACATAAAATTTTTATGATCCCAATTATGATCCCAGCCTCATTAAACAATGAAAAAAGACGGTAAATTTCAAAAAATAAAAACCAATTAAAAAAGTTATAACTGCGGATATTAAGTAAGGTTAAGTCAAAAAAACGATTAGATAAAAATATAATTTAAAAGTGGCTTTAAGAAGCAGACGTCCTGACCAGGCTAGACGATGGGGCCGGTGAAGACAAAGAATATCTCAAAGCCCGTTAATCGTCAACAATTATCATTGGTCGATTCTATATTGGCCGTATCTCTAATAAAATATTTTAAGGAAACGGCACATCTCTAGAATCAGGTTTATTAGTAATGTGGTTGACACCCATTATGTTAAACTTATAATCGAATTAAATCACCGGAGGTTTGTTTGGCTACACATATTGCCATTGGCTTTCATCAACATCCTGATCCTCAAAAGGCCGCCTTACAGGCCTGTAATCAAATCCGGAATCAACTCCACCGCCTCGACACTGATTTTATCATGGTCTTTTCATCCCATGAATACGCCACAGCACCGGTGATAGAAGTGATCACCCGCAGCTTAAGGCCTAAACGTCTGGTGGGCTCAACCACCGGCGGGATCTTGCTGGCTAATGGGGCCACCAATCGCGGCATCGCCCTGCTTGCCATTAATTCTGACGAAATGATTTTTGGCATTTCCGCCATTGACGGCCTGGACAATCTGGATATCCACAATGTTGGTTTCGATTTGGCCCGGCTTGCTGCCTATGATCTTAATCACGCCCACCGTGAAATTTTTTTCACCCTTTCCCAAGGAATTGAAAAAAACGGTTCTGCCTTTATCCGTGGGGCCAAAGAAACCTTAGGTTTGGCTTTCCCTGTCATAGGGGCAATCTCCAGTGATGATTTTAACTATAAAAACCTGGCCCAATTCTACCAGGACCAGGTCCTTCACCAGGCCGCTCTTGGGGTATTGATTGGAGGCTCTTTTCATCTTGGCATTGGCTCGACCCATGGTTTTAAACCATTAGGTAAACCGCGCACGGTCACCAAGGTTGAGGGCTATATTATCCGCACCATTGACAATAAACCCGCTGTCGATCTATATAAATATTTTCTTGGGGACGCAGCCAATCTCAAAACTAACGTCATGAATTCCTACGCAGCGCTCTATCCCTTGGGCGTATACCTGGAAGAAACCCGGCACTATTTGTTGCGTAACATCATTGACATCCTGGAGGATGGTAGTATCGTATGTCCTGAGGGCATCACTGAAGGAGAAGAAGTCCATTTGATGATCAGCAACAATGAGTCTTGCATCCTTTCGGCCATTGAGGCCGCCAGGTTGGCAAAGGCCTCTTTGGGCGACCGGCCGCCCAAACTAATCCTGGTTTTCGAATCCTTGGCCCGTCATAAAATCCTGGGGAACACGGCCTATAATCAAATCCAGGCAATCCGTGACACCATCGGTGGCTCGACACCTTTTATTGGCATGTGTTCATACGGCGAAATTGGGCCTTTCGGCAATATTAAGAGCGTCAAAAACGTTTATTTACATAACGAAAACATTCTTATCATCGCTGTAGCTTAAAAAAGCATGGACTCCAACACACAACTACTGGTTTTTGGGATAATCCTCTTCATTCTTGTTTGTGGTTTGGTCTACTTCATTTACTCCTTCATTTCCAAAGATGAGACCCTCAAGGGCCTCACCGAAGAACATAAAAAACTCCTGCGCTCCTTCAATGATTTGGACGAACAGGCCCGTCTGATTGTCCGCACAGACCTTGAATTGACAAAAGCCCGCGAGGAAATGGATAAACGTCTCAACGCTTTAAACGCCTTGCAGCGGTCTTCACGCCAAATCAGCCAAGCTCTGAACGAAAATGAGATTTTCCAAAAGCTCACCTCCAATCTTTTTGAAGACTTAGGGTTCTCCCGCGCGCTCATTGCCACCAGAGGTGAGGATAATCAATTAAAAATACGGCTCAACGTCAGCTATAAACAACTTCGGATCGATTCAATCCTTAAAGAATTCGAAGCTGAAGAATTCTTTAAGTCCTCCTTTAATTTTTATTCATCCAACAATACTCCCACTAAAATCAGAGAACGGATCATTCAAATTTTTGAGGCCGAATTTTTTATCCTCTCTCCAGTTTTGACCCAGACCGGAAGCGTTGGTTTTGTATTTGTCGGTAACCGCTATAACGCCTCCATGGTCACCCAAGGCGATGAAGAGTTGATCACCATCTTGGCCGGTCAAATTGGACAATCCATTGAAAACGCACGTCTCTTCGAGAAGGTCTTCCGCTCCACCCAAGAACTAGAGTTAAAAGTGGCTGAACGCACCAAACAGCTGGCCGCCGCGTTAGATCAAGTCAATCAGGTCAGTAAAAAGAAATCCGAATTTATCTCAGCTGTGTCTCATGAGTTGCGCACACCGCTGACATCCATTAAAGGCTATGCCGCCATTTTAATCGCCGGCAAAATTGGTGAACTTCCTGTTGCAGTTAAGGAACGCCTGGCTAAAATTAATACGCACTCGGATAATCTGGTAGGACTGATCAATAATCTATTGGACATTGCCCGTATTGAGTCCGGCCGCCACGAAATGAAATTCGGCCTCTATAAGGTCAAGTCCGTGGTGGAAAACGTGGCTGATCTATTGACCCCTCAGGTTACAGCCAAAGGTGTTAAATTACAAATCAGTGTGCCGGAGAATATCGACGAGATTTACATCGATACATCCCAAGCTGAACGTGTATTTATTAATTTATTAAGCAATGCCACCAAGTTTACGCCAGCTCAAGGCACCATCACCATTGCAGCGGCCCCGACTGTCGAGAATGGCTTTGTCACCTTTAGTGTATCAGATACCGGCATTGGTATCCCCGAGGATGATTTGAAAAAATTGTTTAGTGAATTCTTCCGTGTGGATAACGAAATTAACCAAAATGTCAAGGGCACCGGTTTAGGCCTGGTACTCGCAAAAAACATTGTGCAGGCCCATCATGGTAGAATGTGGGTTGAAAGCAAGGTTGGTGTAGGGACCACCTTCTTTTTTACCCTGCCTGTCTCGGTTGTGGCCTTTGACAATACAACGATTGAGAAAATAAATGCGCCGTGAACGAATTTTGATTATTGACGATGACCCTGATATCCGCGACGTGCTTGATCTAAGCCTGTCAGAACATTACACCGTGCTGATGGCCTCCAATGGCAAGGAAGGCCTTGAGGCGGTCAAAGCCAAGAACCCTGACCTCATCATCACGGACTACAATATGCCCGTCATGAATGGCGCTGAATTTTGCCGCCAGTTGCGCCGGGACATTTTGTTCCGCCATTTGCCCATCATCATGCTGACTGGCAAAGGTGAAACCAAGGACATGGTCGTGGGCATTGAGTCAGGTGCAGATGATTATCTTGTCAAACCTTTTGAACCAGAGACCTTACTGGCACGTATCAGGATGATCCTCAAACGCACCACGCGTTCCCTGGATGCTAATCCGCTCACACATCTGCCAGGCAATGCCACCATCATGGAAGAATTTCAAAATAGAATTGATATCGGTAAACCATTTGCCGTAGGCTATGCGGATCTGGACAAATTTAAAATCTACAATGATAAGTATGGTTTTGAGCACGGGGATGAAATCATCCGCGGACTGGCTCGGGTCTTAGTTGAGGCCACCCAGCAACACTGCGGGGACCAAGCGTTTGTTGGCCATGTCGGTGGCGATGATTTTGTCTTTATCTGCGATGATGACAAGGCTGATTTTGTCAGTCAAGCAGCCATTGATGCTTTTGATACACTTTCTCCCAGTTTCTATAACGACGAGGACCGCAACGCTGGCTTCATCATGGGGATTGACCGACAGGGCAATCCCATCAAAACAGGCCTGGTTTCTGTTTCTATAGGAATTGTCAGCAACGTGAACCAAAAAATCACCCACGTCGCCCAGATTGGTGAGCTTGGTGCAGAGCTTAAGAAATTCGCCAAATCAGTAGGGAAAAGTAATTTCCAGCGGGACCAGAGAAAAAGATAATTTAACTACAGGTGCCTGACGTTCCATTGGCATAATTGCAGGTTTCATTCCCAGGGCAAGACCCATCTTTTTTGGATCCACAAATATTTCCGCAATTGTCATGGCCACAACCGTTCTGAGTCGGGCACGCAGGGTTTGGTGTACACCCACACTTTGACTGCACGCAGGAAGAACCGTTCCAAATTGTACAAAAATTATTTTGTGGGCTTTCGTCACAACCGCAGGAATTTGTAGTTGTATCGCAATAGCTATACCCGTACAATGCCTGACAATTGATGTTAACGCATGCCGTATGCTTAGCATTAGGCGACGTGCAACTATTGCCATTAGCCATACAAGGAACACATGCAGTGCCATTGAAAATAGCATAGCTGTCGCATTGACATTCCGTGGCAGCAGGTTGGGTTGGATCGCAATATGAATTTGGACTAAAGGTTGCATCGCAATTGACCGGCTGACACGAATTGGTTGAACTACTCCAACTGGTACAAGCTTGGGTGCAATTGTTCGTACAGGCATTTTGGGCCTGATTATAGGTGGTGCCGCTGGGACAAATACAATTACTGCAAGTTGAATCAGGGATAGACCCCGTGGGAGACCCACTTTGGTCATTACAAGTTAAACCATTTGGACAAGAACACGTCCCTTTAGAGTTACATGTCTGACCTGTCGGGCATGGACCGCAGTTAATAACACCCTGGCAGGTCACTTGGCCCGTGCCGGAACAATAAGCACCCCCAAAAGCAGGCGGCGGGCATTCACAAGATGAATACAAAGTAGTAGGTCCTGTAGCACCGGATGGCGGACAGCTCACCGAGCACCAACCACCATTAATAGCCTTAGGGTTCTTGCCCATGATCACTTGGGTGACTGTATTGTAATACCCGCCAGCTGTATTTTGGATTTGATCAATCAGGGAGCCGCGTCCAAAGGCAGACACGACCACAATGGCAACAATGGCCAGGAGTAAAAGATACTCCAATGCCGTCTGTCCGCGTTGTGACCTATGGTGCAGGAAATTCTTCATAGATACTTTAAATATAGCACAAAAAAAACACCGGGTGTTGAAGAATTCAACACCCGGTGTTGAGGAGGTCTCTTGCCGCTTGAGCTAAATCAGAAGCTCCAAACAAATACGAGGCAGTGATAAGGACATGCGCTCCGGCTTTCACAGCCGAAGGTGCTGTTTGCGCGTTGATGCCGCCATCAATGGCGATATCACCTTTGAAGATTTCTTTGAGGCGTTGGACCTTGGATAAAACTTCCGGCATGAATTTCTGGCCAGCAAAACCCGGATTAACCGACATCACAAGCACCCCATCACAATCCTTTAAAACGTCTTCACATAACGGCGTACTTGGATTGAGGACGATAAAGGCCTTCTTTCCCCAACTTCTAATTCTTTTGAGGTCCTTCTGCAAGGCGGCAATGTCAACCCCTTCAACTTCCTTAGGCCATTGGTTCCATTCACGGCAATTAGCTCGACGAGGCCCGTAACATTCCACCTGTATGTGAATGATGTCAGCCCCTGCTTTGGCGTAATCCTCGATGTATGCACCTGGGTGTTCGATCATCAAATGGGTTTCCAAGGGAAGCTTGGTATATTTGCGCATGGCCTCAACCATGACAGGGCCTATGGTCAGATTAGGCACAAAGTGGCCATCCATGCAGTCAATGTGGAAGCGCTCAATACCTGCCACTTCACAGCGCTTGATGTCGCGGGCAAGATTACCAAAATCGGCAGAGAGAATACTTGCTGAAATTTCGATAGGTTTTGTCATAAAAGAATAATGCGTGGGGAGGGGGTCGAACCCTCACGCCTTACGGCACACGCCCCTCAAACGTGCGCGTATACCAGTTCCGCCACCCACGCGTAGTCCTAACAAAATACCTTACTTATCCGCATTGTCAAGGGAATATATCATCCAACGATCCATATAAGAGATAGGAGATATGCTATGCATCTAATATGGTTAAGGATTACTTAACGTAATTAAGCGCGGCGGTGATGAAGCCTTTGAACAGCGGATGGGCGGCGTCAGGCTTGGACTTAAACTCAGGATGGAACTGGCAGCCCACAAACCAGGGATGGTCCTTGATCTCCACAATCTCAACCAAATCACGCTCAGGGTTAACCCCCGCAATGACAAGCCCCTTTTGAGTCAGCTGCTGACGGTAGGCATTATTAAATTCATAACGATGGCGGTGGCGCTCGGTAATTTTCTCAGTCTTGTATGCATCATAACTGCGCGTGCCTTTTTCCAACACACCGTTGTAAGCGCCCAGACGCATGGAGGCACCTAGATTTTTGACATCCTTCTGCTCTTCAATCAGGCTGATGACAGGATGCAGTGTTTCCTTGTCGAATTCGGTTGAGTTCGCCCCTTTAAGACCTGCCACATTGCGGGCAAATTCGATGGTGGCAATCTGCATGCCTAAACAAATCCCAAAGAATGGAATATTATTTTCACGTACGTATTTGACGGCCGCAATTTTGCCATCGACACCGCGGGAACCAAAACCACCGGGGATTAAAATACCATGTGCTTCTTTTAAAAGCTTTTTAAATCCTTTGCCTTCCACTTCCTCGGAATCAATCTTTAAAATCGTCACCTTGGCATTATTGGCAATACCGCCGTGCACCAGTGCTTCATAAATGGATTTATACGCATCCTGCAGGGCAATGTATTTGCCAACCACTGCAATCTTCACTTCTTTAGCAGGGGCCCGTAGGCGTTTGAGCACCCCTTCTTCCCATCCTTTGATCCCCTTGTCAGCCAATTTGATATTCAACTTCTTGAGGATCAATTCATCCAAATGCTCTTTTTTAAGTGCAGATGGCACTTCATAAATATGCTTCACATCAGAAGCTTCAATCACCGCTTCCACATCAACGTTACAGAAAAGGGCAATTTTTTCGCGCTGTTCCTGGGAGATGGGACGCTCGGTGCGGCACATCAATATTTGGGGAATAATACCAATTTCACGCAGACGCCCGACGCTGTGCTGGGTTGGTTTGGTCTTTTGTTCGCCGGCAGATTTAATATAGGGCAATAAGGTCACATGGATATTAAGCGCATATCCTTCACCCAGTTCCCAACGCAACTGACGGATGGCTTCAAGAAAGGGCAGGCTCTCAATGTCCCCCACAGTGCCCCCGATTTCAACAATGGTCACATCCGCATCCGTTGATTTGGACACCTTCTTGATGCGTTCCTTGATCTCGTCGGTAATATGCGGGATGATTTGGACCGTTTTGCCTAAATAATCCCCACGGCGTTCCTTGGTGATGACTGAATAATAAACTTTCCCGGCGGTGATGCTGCTATCTTTGGAAAGTTGGGCATTGGTAAACCGCTCATAATGCCCCAAGTCCAAATCAGTCTCTGCCCCATCATCAGTAACATACACCTCGCCATGCTGATAGGGGTTCATGGTGCCTGGATCAACGTTGAGATACGGATCGCATTTAATGATAGCGGTCTTGAGGCCCCGGGCTTCCAGCAACTTGCCAATAGAAGCAGCTGCAATGCCTTTACCAAGACTTGAAACAACCCCGCCTGTTACAAAAATATACTTACTCATATTCGAATGATTAGGAACAGTTCCTATTTTCCAATTTTAATTTATCAGTATTCGTTGGTATGGCTGTTGGGTACTTTCCGGTAAAACAGGCTGAACAGAAGTTGTCCTTCTCCTTCATCACCGAAAGCATCCCTTCCAGGCTTAGAAATCCAAGAGAATCCACCTTGATAAAATCAGCAATTTCCTGCACGGTTTTATTGTGTGCAATAAGCTCCCCCGACGATGGGAAATCAATCCCGTAAAAACACGGTGACTTAATGGGCGGACAGGAGATGCGCATATGGATTTCCTTGGCCCCAACTTCCCGAAGTTCTTCAATACGGCTGCGTGAGGTGGTCCCTCGCACAATGGAATCTTCAATCACCACGACCCGCTTGCCCTTAATGAGGTCTCGGATGGGATTAAGCTTGACCCTGACGCGAAATTCCCGTAAAAATTGGGTTGGCTGGATAAAGGTGCGGCCGATGTAATGGTTGCGTACAATGCCCAATTCAAAAGGCATGTTCAATTCCTGCGAATACCCCAAGGCCGCATAGTTGCCGGAATCTGGAATACCCATGACAAAATCAGCTTGGGCCGGGTGTTCCTTGGCCAATTGTGCACCTAGGCGTTTTCTCACCTGGTAAATATTATCGTCGAAAATATGGCTATCAGGCCGGGCAAAATAAACATTCTCAAAAACGCAGTACGCCTTCTTTGCCTTCTTGGGCATAATAACGGATTCTAATTTATTGCCTTTGATGATCACAATTTCGCCAGGTGCTATTTCACGGATAAATTCTGCCTTCATCAAATCAAAGGCACAACTCTCAGAGGCAATGATATACCCATCCCCTAATTTGCCCAAACACAGCGGTCTAAAACCATGCGGGTCGCGCGCACCTATAAGCGAATCCTCCAGCAATAAAACCAGGGAATAAGAGCCTTCCACTTGCTCAAAGACCCTTGTTAACCACTGCGGGATATTTCCGTTGGGGGTCTTGGCCAATAAATGCACGAAAATCTCAGAGTCCATGGAGGTCTGGAAAATAGAACCTTCATCCTCGAGCCTGGTGCACAATTCGTCGGTGTTGGTTAAGTTCCCGTTATGGGCGATGGCAATCGACTTTTTACGGTGATTGACAATAATAGGCTGGATATTTTTGACATTCGAACTGCCGGTGGTGGAATAGCGGGTATGGGCAATGGCCATGTGCCCTTTAAGGCGGCTAATACTGGCCTCATCGAAATTATCCACCGCGAGGCCATCTTTTTTAAGCACATGCATCTGGTGGCCATCATAGGTGACAATGCCTGCTGACTCTTCGCCCCGATGTTGCAGGCCGTAGAGGCCTAAGAAGGCCATCTTTGCCGCTTCCTTATGATGACTGATGCCAACAATGCCGCACATATACTTTAAATGCCTTCCAAAATATAACTATCTTACAGCGTCGAGAGAATAAGGCCTTTTAAGATGACTATATAAATTCTGTAATGACTCAACAGTAAACTCTTCCTTGAGACTGGCTTCAATACCGTTCACCGCTGCCCACGCGCCCTGCAAGGTGGTAATGCAAGGGATGTTGTGCAAAATAGAGGCCGCCCGGATCACCCTCATGTCCGACTGACTTTTCTTTCCAGATGGCGTATTGATAATTAGATTTATCTCACCTTTTTTGACTAATGTCAATGCGTTATTTTCACCTTCGTAATGTTTATCCACAACAATCACATCAATACCGGCGGAACGCAGTGCTTTGGCCGTGCCACGGGTGGCCATCACTTTAAATTTCAAATCAGCCAATTTTTTAGCAATAAAGGCCACGTCCCTCTTATCATGGTCATTGACGCTGATAAACACCATCCCTTTTTTAGGCAGGGCTTGATTAGCTGCCATCTGGGATTTGGCAAAGGCAGCCCCAAAGGTCGAGGCAATGCCCATGACCTCACCGGTGGATTTCATTTCAGGTCCCAGGATAATATCCACGCCGGAGAAACGGCTGAAAGGCAGCACTGATTCCTTCACACAAATGTATTTGAGCTCTTCAGGGTTGACCAATTCAAAATCAGCGAGCTTGCGGCCTGCCATGATTTGAGCAGCGATCTTGGCCAAGGGCATGCCTGTTGCTTTGCTCACAAAAGGTGTGGTGCGCGAGGCGCGGGGATTGACTTCCAGGACAAAGACCTGCCGGCCTTTGACCGCAAACTGGATGTTCATGAGCCCAATGACCTTGAGCGCCCGGGCAAGCTTCACCGTATGGTTCTTGATATCTTCGATCACTTCTTCACTGAGCGTATGTGGCGGCAAGACGCACGCTGAATCTCCAGAGTGAATGCCCGCATTCTCAATATGTTCCATCACGCCTGCCACATAGACTTCATGGCCATCGCAAATGGCATCCACATCCACCTCTTGGGCATCTTCCAAAAATTTATCAATCAGCACCGGATGACCACGTGAGACGCTATGCACTTCATCTAAAAATGATTTGAGTGATTCCTCATCGTAAACAATGCGCATGGCACGACCACCCAGCACATACGACGGACGGACCAATACTGGATAACCAACGCGGTGGGCGGCAAGCAGGGTCTCTTCCTTGGTTACCGTCGAAGAATTAGCCGGTTGCTTGAGGCCCAGCTGGTCCATGAGCTTGGAGAAATGTTCACGGTTTTCAGCCAGATCAATAGAATCAACCGTGGTGCCAATAATCGGCACTCCAGCCTGTGAAAGGCGGCGTGCCAAATTAAGCGGGGTCTGTCCACCAAATTGCACGATCACCCCATCAGGTTTTTCCACCTCAAAAACATTCATCACATCTTCAAAGGTCAAAGGTTCAAAATACAGGCGGTCTGAAGTATCATAATCAGTCGAGACCGTTTCGGGATTAGAATTGACCATGATGGTCTCAAAACCCATTTCTTTGAGCGCAAAGGCCGCATGGCAGCAGCAATAATCAAATTCAATCCCCTGGCCAATGCGGTTGGGGCCGCCGCCTAAGATCATAATTTTTTTCTTCTGAGATTTACGCTTCTGATTATTAATCAAGGCTTCATCTTCGGTTTCATAGGTAGAATAATAATACGGTGTGTAGGCTTCGAATTCAGCGGCACAGGTATCAACCAATTTGAAAGTGGCCACAATGCCTAAATCTTTGCGCATGGCGCGCAGGTCTTTTTCGCTGGTGTTTAAAATCTCAGCCAGCTGCGCATCAGAAAAACCATATTCCTTGGCCTGACGCAAAAGTTCTTTTCCTAAGGTGCCGCTTGATTCAAATACCGACTTCAGATGGTCTTCTAACTCCAAGATCTGGGAGATCTGATCAATGAACCAAATATCAATTTTCGAAATTTCCGAAACCCGCTCTATGCTCATCCCTTTTTGCAGCGCATATTTCAAATAGAAAATGCGTGAGGCATTAGGCTCTTCCAGGCGCAGATGAAGCTTGGCATCGTCGATATAACGCCAATCCTGCTTATTGTCCAAACCGATATGATCAATCTCCAGGCCGCGAAGGCCTTTTTGTAAAGCTTCTTTAAAATTACGGCCAATGGCCATGGTCTCGCCCACACTTTTCATCTGAATGCCCAAGATATCCTTGGCCTCAGGGAATTTCTCAAATGTAAAACG
>Ga0206849_1030_pt1 | contig 30341 bp, 24 predicted proteins | sample Alteio_BWOrgCont_15_FD_152892 | JGI IMG/M metagenome (GOLD analysis project Ga0206849, IMG submission 152892) | Enriched cells from forest soil in Barre Woods Harvard Forest LTER site, Petersham, Massachusetts, United States -... | ecosystem: Environmental > Terrestrial > Soil > Temperate forest >...
AAATCTGGGCTTAATTGCAAAATATCATAAGGTACGGTCCTGCCTAAGAATAAATGGTATATCCTCAATTGTTCCAAAATATCGGCCGCAACAGCCCTATTAACATATCGGAATCCTTTTAACATTGTCCTTAACCGCCCAGGGATTGGCCTATAGATCGGACTATTTTGAAACCGCTCACTTAACGTCTCAAATACCTGCTGTGGATTTGTAACGTGACTATCAGGAATAGGTTTGGTCCTTAAATGATTGCCTTGCAGAGCATTAATTAAAGCCCATACATCATGGCCGCTCGTCTCTAAAGTTCGTGGCCGGTATACAATTTGACGTAAAAGCTCTACGAATAAATCCGTACTTTCTTCGTATTCATCGTGAAGGCGCTGATAAAGATTTTTCTTCCATTCATTAAAAGGAAAAATTCTCAATTCCGTGTTCATCGCACGGTCTTTCCGCTTGAAATACTTAATTTTGTAGGGAGACTGCTTCCAGATATTATCTCCATTGATATCTTTTTTGTCCCTTTCAGCCCATTCCACATCATTGAGAATTTTGAAATTACCAATTCTTTCAAAAAAGACCTCCCCATTACTGATACGGCGTATCCCAATGTCTTCATGATCCCTGATGCGGCCAACCCCAATATATCCAGAAGGCATAAAGCCATCCCCATTAAAACGAAAACCGCCACCGAATCGTCCCAAAGATGCTACCTTGCGGCCTAGAATGCCGGTGATCACCAAACCATCGACACGCCCGCTCCAGAAATCCCATAATTTAGGATTTCCTTTATTTTTCCAGATATTGCCGATTTTCACCCAAACCACATCCCCGATCAATTCTCCTGTTTTGCTGCGGCGTTCAAAAATAATTTCGCCATGTTCATTGCGTCGCATCCAGATCTGATCGTCTGCGCTCTTACTTATTCCAATACCGATAGGCATCAATCTTGATCTACTGCTCGGCTGATAACCATTGCCCTCAAAATAAAAACCTAAATTAAATTTTCCCCAGAGAATGCCATTGACGCCAACCATTGAAGTGATATTCATTTCATGAACGCGTTTGCTCCAAAATTCCCATTGCCTCGGATCACCCTTGTTTTCCCAAGTATTTCCTACCTTCACCCAAATGACTGCGGAAAGCAACTTTCCATCCTTGTCCCGTTTCTCAAAAATAACTTCATTGCTCAAAACCTCATCTTCTTGTTGCTGATGGCCCATGAATACCCGTTCACCCTTGGCCCGATCAACAGGACCAATCCCAATCGATGCCCCCACGGGATGGCTATGACTGGGATTAAAACCATCCCAAAACCGAAAAGCCTTATTAAATCTTCCAGTATCCGCAGCTGTGCCCAATCGTTCCGTGATATCCTGTGGTTCTTTGATAGGAATACTTTGAATATCATCAATGATGGACTGACTGGGCAATTGTGGTGATAATAAGACATCCGCGACTCCCATCGCCGGGTTTATTTGGCTCGAAACAACAACCAAACCATTTTGATTCAATTGAGCTGGGTCCATCTTTTCCGTAATACTCATAGCAGCATCCATTCGAAGGGCCAGACCACCGGAGAAATATTTCCGTGGAATGGTTTCTTGAGTGATAGGGTCTTGTTCTTCTTTGATATAGTTGTAAACCCCCTTCTTAAAAGCCTTAAGATAACGTTCATAAATGGACTCGATATTCATGGAAGTGTACCTGATACCTGTGACTTTATTTTTATCGGTATAAACCTGTTCCAAGATGCTGTCCCTGATTTTCTTCTTGTACCAGGTTGCTAAGATAAGACTGTTGTAAACTTGGCGTAGTTGTGCAAAATTTTTGTCTTCATTGACTTCGCGGGTGAGCTCGGGGATGACGATTTCACGTAGGATTTGGGAGCCAAGTTTGTTGGAGCCAGCTTCCGATTGGCTGCCATGCTTTTGTAATGATAAATAATCCTCTTCCAGCATGACTTTTAATTTTGCCTCGATCACATAAGCCGTTCCTGTCTTGGCGTTTTCATAAACCACGGCTTTTTCAGGCACTATCCAAACCTTATTGAAGGTATTGACTGGAATATTGGTGGTGCCAAATTTCTTTGCTGCCTCTGCGTAGATACTCTTCCAAAATCTCTTCCCCACCTCACCTTCGGGATAAATCAACGAAGCAGTGATCTGCTTTAACATATAATCTTCAGCTAAAAGATCTCGGCCCATCTCAGTGAGGCCAAAGCTTTGCGGGATGATCCGATTCTTTTCATAAGGGGAGAGATTGACCCAAAGGTCTTTTTCGGGAACGGTTATAGAGGCAAGGAAATATTTGATTAATTTATTAACCTCCTCAACCCCCGGGGATCTGCTTCGCACAACCCCGGGGGTTAAATCGGTCATCGAATCACCTTTATCGAGAATAAAATCAAAACGAAATGGATTATCTGGATGGACCTTGATCCCCTTTAAAATTGGCGGATCAACCGGTGGACTTAAACGCACCATCGCACCAGGTACTGGTAAGGAGAATTCTTCAGCCTGGACAACAGGACACACCCCAAAAGTATTTAGGAGAAATGCCACAGCAACTGCTATATGCAGGAATGGGGCTCTCATAATATAAAGTATGCCGTATATATATTAGAGAAACAAGGGCTTGGAAGCGATTCTAAGAAAACGTTTTCTGAAGTATGATCGTCGGTGGGATTAAAACTTAACTAAACAGGACTTTATGCTTGGGGTCTTGAATGACCTGGCCGATCACAAAGGAATCAAGCTTACGGGAACGTAGGAAGGCTTGGACGCCTGTCACATCTTTGGGGGAAACAACCAAACAAAAACCAATACCCATGTTAAAGGTGCGGAACATTTCATGTTCAGGGATATGGCCCTTGTCTTGGATCAAATTAAAAATGCGGGGAACAGGCCAAGAACCCTTTTTGACGGAGAAACATAAGCCTTTGGGCAAAACCTTGGTCAATTTTTCATACCAAGCACCACCAGTCATATGGGCCATGCCATTGATATCAAATTTTTCAAGCAAGGCCAATACCGGTTTAACGTAAATGCAGGTGGGCTTGAGTAAAATTTGGGCATACTCTTTTTGTTCCTCGGGGGCCAAGGCCTTACGCGCCAGAGAATAGCCATTGGAATGAAGGCCCGATGAAGGCAGGCCAATCAACACATCATTATATTTGATCGCAGAGCCATCAATGATGCGGTCTCTTTCAACCACACCCACGGTAAATCCAGCCAGATCATAATCTTCACCCTTGTACATGTCCGGCATTTCGGCTGTTTCACCACCGATCAGGGCACAATTGGCCAGACGGCAGCCTTCCACAATGCCTTTCATCACACTCTTCATGGTCTTTTGATTGATCTTGCCAATGGCGATATAATCCAGAAAAAACAGCGGGCGGGCACCTGTGCAGAGCACATCATTGACATTCATGGCCACCAAGTCAATCCCAACCGTATCATGCTTGCCCACCAAATTGGCAATCAACAGTTTTGTACCAACCCCGTCGGTGGATGAGACAAGAATAGGTTTCTTATATTTTAAGAAATTCAAATCGAACAACGCCCCGAATGAGCCAGGCCGATTAATCGCCCCAGCATTCATGGTGGATTTTGACATGAGCTTGATGGCGTCCACGAATCGATTGGCACCCTCAATATCAACACCGGCTTTTTTATAGGTCAGTTGTTTAGGCATTATTTCCTTAACAAACTCTCTTTGACATAATTAATCCCGTTCTCAAAAATCTTGGCCCCATCGCCAAATTCATTCTGTTTTTTTAAACGCGTCCAGAAAGGATGTTGCTCAAAAAAGAAATGACGTTCTGGATGAGGCATTAAACCAAAAACACGGCCCGTGGTATCACAGATCCCGGCAATATCGTCTATTGAACCATTGGGATTCTGTGGATAAGCAGGCTTGCCGCCTTCAGGGTTGCAATAACGCAGGACGATTTGCCCATTGCCCACCAGAGCATCCATCACTCTTTTATCCCGCGCAATAAATTTTCCTTCGCCATGGGCAACAGGTAAATAAATCTGAGGGGCGATATTCTTGGTCCACACACAACGGCTTTCCATCTTCAAATGCACCCAACGGGATTCAAACTTGGCAGAATCATTGTTGAATAGCGTGGCCTCTTGCCCAACCCTCATACCAAGTCCAGGCAAAATACCGGCCTTGACTAAAATTTGAAAACCATTGCAGATACCAATGACCAATTTCCCATCCTTAATAAATTTCTGAATATCATGGCCTAATTTCAAACGCAGCTCATTGGCCAAGATCCGTCCTGAGGCAATATCATCGCCATAACTAAAGCCGCCAGGCAGGGCCAAAATATGATAACTTTCAAGCTTCACCTCGCCTGCAATCAAGGCATTGATATGCACCTGTGAAACCTCAGCGCCCAGTCGGCTAAAAGCAAAGGCGGTTTCCTCATTGCAATTGGTGCCCGCAGTACGGATGACGATGACTTTAACAATTTGTGGCGTTGAGGGAATCATTTGCGTTTAGTGCTTTTTTTCTTCTTACCGTAAAATTTCTGGATAATCTTCACCACATCTTCAGGCTTATCAGCAGTCTGCATAATGTCCAAATCCTTCACATCAATGCAGCCTTCTTGAAGCATATCGCCTTTAAACCAATCCAAAAGCCCTTTCCAATATTTGCTACCATAAAGGATCACCGGAAACTGGTCCATGCGCTGGGTCTGGATCAAGGTGATACTTTCTGATAATTCATCTAAAGTCCCAAAGCCTCCTGGGAAAATCACGAAAGCATGGGCATATTTCACAAAACAAACCTTGCGGCAAAAAAAGTAATGAAAATTGATCAAATGATTGATGTAATCATTTGGTTTTTGCTCGAAAGGAAGATCAATGTTAAGACCAATCGATTTACCTCCGACACGACTGGCACCTTTGTTACCTGCCTCCATGATACTGGGGCCTCCGCCGGTGATCACCGCGTAACCTGCTTTGACCAGCAATTCTGCGGTTTTTTCAGCAGCTCCATAATATGAATGTTTGGTATGAATACGCGATGATCCAAAGATACTGACCGCAGGCCCGATGTCTTTGAGTTCTTCGAATCCGTCCACAAATTCCGCCATGATGCGAAAAATGCGCCAAGGATCTTCCATCATTTGCAAATCAGGCACTTGATTGAGCTTCTTTATTTTGGTGATGGTCATAAAATTCCTTTTCTTAGCGTAATGGCGCTTTCCAGATTTCTTTAAGCTCATCAATACGGGCATTGATAACCGGTTGGTCTTTGAGCCCGTAAACCACCAGTTCCGGACTTGCTTCAACACTGCCAATCTTGGCCAAAGGTAGGTTTTTAAAAATCTTGGCCAATTCTTTTTCATGCTTGGGCTCAACTTCGGCAATCAAGCGTGAATTGCTCTCCGAAAATAACAAAACATCATCCCGTCGCAATTTACCTTTAAAGGGGAACTTCTTTAACAATACCGTGGCACCCAATCCTCCGGCAAAGGCCATTTCAGCCAAAGCCACCGCAGCCCCACCTTCAGAACAATCATGAAGTGAAGTAAATAATCCTGACCTGTTCGCTTTTTCAACAGCCTGATAGATTTTAACCGCTGATTTAAAATTGACTTGCGGGACCTGCGCACCTAACTGACCTAAATTCTGCAAATAAATTGAACCGCCCAATTCATCCAAGCTGGTGCCAATCATGTAAATGCTGTTTCCAGCCTTTTTAAAATCCATGGTGATGCATTTTTTCACATCATCAATAATAGCAATGGCAGAAATCAAAATCGTCCCTGGAATGGCAAGGCTTTTGCCTTTTTGGGTGTATTCATTATATAAACTGTCCTTACCAGAAATAAACGGTGTCCCAAAAGCAACTGCTGCTTGATAACAGCCTTGGGCGCAACGCACCAGCGAGCCCAAACGATCAGGTTTATCAGGATTGCCCCAGCAAAAATTATCTAGCAGTGCCAGGCGATCTAAAGAACCGCCCACAGCCATGATCTGACGGATGGCCTCATCAATGCAAGAGGCTGCCATCCAAAATGGATCGATCATGCCAAAGCGCACGTTGATGCCGTTAGATACAGCGACACCCATCGATGACCCAAGGTGTCCGCGGATCACTGCTGCATCGGATGGCCCGTCGGTGGCAGGCCCGACCAAGGGCTTAATCACACTGGTCCCCTGCACTTCATGATCGTAGATGCGGATTATACTTTCTTTTGACGCCACATTATAATGGCTTAGGGCGGCGCATAAATCTTCTGTAAAATCTTTGGCCTGAGGGAACTTTTCTTTCTTTAATGCGGGCTTTTGGTACACCGCTTCCTTAGGTGTCTGCGGCAGGCCGTCATGAATAAAATGCATATCTAAATCAGCGACCTGCTGGCCATGAAAGAACAATTGCAAACGGCCAGAACCATCAAATTCACCTAAGACCACAGCTTCCACATTTTCCTGGGCAAAAACTTTCATCAAGGCATCAATATTTTGCGGGGGCACTGACAAGACCATGCGTTCTTGTGATTCTGAAATCCAAATCTCATGGTACTTTAATCCCTGGTATTTAAGCGGCGCTTTGTCTAAATCGACGCGTGCACCTGTTCTTTCACCCATTTCACCGACGGCTGATGAAAAACCACCGGCCCCGCAGTCAGTGATGGCTGTATATAAATTGGCCTCACGGGCCTTGAGTAAGGCATCTAAAACTTTTTTCTCTTCGATGGGATTCCCGATTTGTACGGCCCCTGACGAAACTGTTTCTGATTCACTGGTAAGCTCTCCTGATGAAAAGGTCGCCCCATGGATCCCATCGCGCCCAGTGCGGCCACCCACGGCCACAATCAAATCACCTTTGTTCACCTTCTTGATTTCCTTACCCTTTGGAATCAAACCAATGTTCCCGCAAAAAACCAGAGGGTTTCCCACAAAATGTTCGTCAAAGACAATGGAGCCATTCACCGTCGGAATACCCATTTTATTACCATAATCACGCACACCTGCCACAACGCCCTTCATCACACGTTTGGGATGAAGCGTGCCTTTAGGCAAATCCTTAAGCCCGGTGGTTGGAGGTGCAAAACAAAATATGTCCGTGTTACATAAGGGCTTGGCGGCAAGGCCTGTGCCTAAGGTGTCACGGATCACTCCTCCCACACCAGTATTGGCACCACCAAAGGGCTCAAGCGCTGAAGGATGATTATGGGTCTCAACTTTAAAACAGACATTAAACTCACGATCAAAGCTGATAACACCGGCATTGTCGTGGAAAACTGAAACACACCATTTTTTATTGAGCTTCAAGGTCGCGGCAGCAATGGTGGTTTTAAAAAGACTTTTGATGATCTTTGGTTTTCCATTCTTGCCTTCACGATAACGGATAATGCCACGAAAAGTTTTATGGCGGCAGTGTTCGCTCCAGGTCTGGGCCACGGTTTCAAGCTCAACATCCGTCGGATTCCGCCCCTCTTTTTGAAAATGCTTCTGGATGGTTTTCATCTCATTCAAATTCAAATAGAGCTGCCCCTTTTTGGAAATCTCTAAAAGTTTTTTGTCATTAACATCCAGGATATCCACCAAGATCACATCGAATTTAGAGGCTGATGTTGGGCCCACACTGATCGTGCTTGGAACATGGGAAGGGTCGCGCACCACATGCTGGATCAACTTATTCATCAGCACGCGGCTGGTGATCATTTCTAATTGCCCTACGGAGAGATTTCCATAAATGTGGTATTGTTTGGCCGTGCGCACGGCACTAATGCCGTTGATACCCAAGTCACGGATTCCTTTGATGGTGGAGGCTTCAACCGGGTCCATGACGCCGGAATTATAGGCAATTTCAACTACATGATGATTGGATGTTTGTAAGGGCAGCTTGAGCTCAAAACTATATTGCTCAACAATGGGGTCAACTAAAAGCTCGTCACTAATGCGCTTGATTTCTTCGCGGCTAATCTGGCCTTCGAGGAGATAAACATAGACAACCTTGACATCCGTGACACCACTTAAGGATAAATCTGCAATGTCACGGGCTAAAGACCGCCCCAGAGGGTCAAGGGTGCCTTCTTTTTGTCTGACTTCAACACGCCAAATCATGCGGAAACTCTGCGTAACACTTCCTGATAGGCCTCTTCGATATTGCCAAGGTCTCGACGGAATCGGTCTTTATCGAGCTTGTTGCCCGTACCGACTTCCCATAAGCGGCAGGTATCAGGAGAAATTTCATCGGCCAAGATAATACGGTTCTGGACACGGCCGAATTCGATCTTAAAATCGATCAGTTCAATTTTCAAATTAAAAAAGAATTTCTTTAATAGGTCATTGATCTTAAACGCCATGGCCGTAATATGCCCGACTTCTTTGTCAGTGGCAAACTGCAAGGCGCGGATATAATACTCATTGATTTGTGGGTCGCCTAAGCCATCGTTCTTATAACAATATTCGATCGTGGGGCAGGCGAGATTGGCACCTTCGCTTAAGCCCAAAAGCCTGCACATAGAGCCCGCAGCGCGGTTTCTGATGATGATCTCTAAAGGAATGATCTCTACACGCTTGATCAGCATTTCACGGTCGCTGAGGCACTCAACATAGTGGGTCTCAATGCCCTTGGTCTTCAAATGCTCAAAGATCTTGGCTGCGATACGGTTATTCATAATGCCTTTTTCGCTGATGACCCCTCGTTTCTGGGCATTAAAAGCGGTCGCATCATCCTTAAAATACTGGATCAACAAATCCGGGTCCTCAGTGGTATAAAGGATCTTGGCCTTGCCTTCGTATATTTTATCTAATTTTTTCATCTCTTGTTAACACCCGGTGTTGACAAGGTCATCCCCGGGGGTTGGGAAGGTTATTTGATCCCAGCTTGCTTAAAGATCCTATCACGATGACGAATGTAATACTTGATATCGAAACAGGCGTTGATCTCATTTTGTGAGAGATACTTACGCACACGACGGTCTCTAAAGAGCACATCCTTGAATTCTGAACTTTCCTGCCAGACTTGCATGGCAGCGGCCTGAATGATCTCATAGGCTGCATCGCGGGTCAGACCCTTCTTCATTAATTCCAGCAAAATACGCTGGGAATAAATCAACCCGCGGGTCTTGGAAAGATTGGAAATCATGTTTTTAGGATAGACTAAAAGCCCTTCGATGATCGGAATGAATTTATTAAGCATGTAATTAAGCGCGATGGTGGAATCGGGCAGAATCACGCGCTCGGCGGAAGAATGGCTGATATCACGCTCATGCCAGAGATTAATATTCTCCATGGCCACAATGGAATTAGCGCGCAGGATGCGGGCCAGGCCGCAGATGCGTTCGCAAGTCACTGGATTGCGCTTATGAGGCATGGCCGATGAGCCGATCTGGCCTTTGAAAAATGGCTCTTCGACTTCCAAAGTCTCAGTTTTTTGCAAGGCGCGGATTTCAGTTGCAAATTTCTCCAGGGAACAACCGACGATGGCCAAGACCATAATAAAGTGAGCATGTGGATCACGCTGGATGATTTGAGTGGCCACATTGGCTGGCTTTAAATTCAATTGCTGGCAGACATATTCTTCGACAGCAGGATCAATATTGGCATAGGTTCCCACAGCGCCGGAGAGCTTGCCGTATTTCATGCCTTCGGTGGCAGCTTGCAAGCGGACCAAATTGCGGTTCATCTCATCATACCAAATGGCCATCTTAAGGCCAAAGGTGGTAGGCTCAGCATGCACACCGTGAGTACGGGCAATGCAAACAGCGTCTTTATATTTCTTGGCTTTATCTTTGAGTGCGACTAAGAGTTTTTTGACATCATTGAGTAAGATTTCGCCCGCTTCGGCGCATTGGATGGAAAGCGAGGTATCCAATAAATCCGACGAGGTAAGACCCATATGAAGGTATTGAGCTTCAGGCCCAAGGCTTTGACCAACGCTCTGGATAAAGGCCACCACATCGTGCTTGGTGCGCTCTTCCAAACGGCGAACTTCTTCCAGATCGAATTTAGCATTCTTACGGATTTTTTCCATGGCGACCTTAGGTATCAATCCCAATTTGGTCATGGACTCGCAAGCTAACACTTCGATCTTCAGCATAATCTCCATTTTATGCTCATCGGACCAAATACGACTCATCTTGGAGAGGGAATAACGGTCAATCATGGACACTCCTTGTAAACTTTGTGGTCATTAAATTTGCGTAATTTTTTCGTGGAAGCTGTAAAGCGGAATCAATATAGCAGAGAAAAATTCAGCGGTCAATCTAAAAAAGTCCATAAAATCATAAGTATATGATAATAATAGACTTACAATTGTCTATGAACCCTGGTCCTGCTTGACCTCAGGAAATTTTTCTTCCATATATTTAACAGATTCCTGAACGCTTTCTTTCATTAATTCAGGGATAGTGGAAATTAATTTCTGCCCTACAGGAGACCCGTAAAAAGCAATAAAGGCCCGTAAATCATCTGTGGTGAAATTACGATCATAAATAGGCAACAAGCGATCAATGATTTCATCAACCTTGACACGTTCACGGATTTTTTCGGCTTCATCTGGTTTGTCTTTTGCGATTTGTTGCAACATTAATTGAAAATTATTGATCAATGCCTGACGGGTACCAAAGACATCAATGAATTTAAGGATCAACGCTTTTTTCTCTGGGTCAATGCCACTTTCATCTGTCGCTGCAACCTGCGGTGCGCTTGTTGTCTCAGTGGGAACAGCAGCAGGAGCAGCTTGCTCAGGCGCTTGTGGGGCTGCAGGCTGAGCTGCCTGATCAGTGCTACCCGTAAACGGTTGTCCGTCAATATCCTTGATTTCATCCGCGTAATAGGTCATGTTCACACCATCAACATTGACCTGCAAGCTTTTGCTGTCTTGGCTGACGATCGTGCCCTGCACTTGACGCCCGTCGGTGAGATTAATAGTGGCCGCCTGCGCGGAAGATATAAAGGCAATTGTTAGGACAAATAAGAAAAAAACACGCATAAGGCCTTCTTTCGTTAAAGTTTCTTAAATTATTTTTTCATTTTAAGGAATATTTGAGATAAATCAAGAGGTATGATACACTATCGCCCATGATTGAGCAAATACGAAAAAATATTGACCGCAGCCTGGCTTCCTTTTTGGACACTGTCAAAAAAGATTACAAACTGCACCTGGTCTCTCCCCTGCTTTTCGAAAGCATTCGGGAATTTACCCTGCGCGAAGGCAAACGCTTGCGCCCCCTATTATTAATTCTAACCTACAAAGGCTATGCGCCGGAATCCAAAAAGATTTCTCGTCGTCTCTATAATGCGTCCACCTGCATGGAATTCTTGCATAATTTCATGTTGATCCATGATGATATCATTGACCGCTCTGATTTGCGCCGTGGCAAACCCACCATGCATAAAATCCTCAATCACACCACCAAATCCGAAGACCCGGATAAATTGGGCATTGATTTAGGCATCATTGCAGGGGACATTGTCTATGCCCTGGCCATCGATGCTTTTTTATCCATTGATGAACCTTCAGAACGCAAGGAACGTGCGCTCAAATATTTTATCCAAACTGCGGCCTTTACTGCCATGGGGGAATTCATTGATACGGTTAGTGGCGTCAAAAGTATTGAAGAAGTGGATGAAAAAGAAGTGTTCCTTAATTATACACTTAAGACTGCTCGGTACACCTTTGACTGCCCCATGGTCACAGGGGCCATCTTGGCCGGCGCTAAACAATCTGAAATCAAAAAGATTTCGCGCTTTGGCATTCTCATTGGACAAGCCTTTCAGGTCCAAGATGATATCATCGGTATTTTTGAGACGGAAGATAATATCGGCAAGTCGATCTTAAGCGATTTGGCGGAAGGTAAAAAGACCCTGCTCGTGACCCATGCCTTTAGCGTGCTCAAAGGAAAGGCCAAGGCCCAATTCCTTAAAATCTTTACCAAAAAAACGAAAAGCTTGGAAGACCTTGAGAAGGTAAAGAAAATTTTTGTTGAGAGTAACAGCCTCAATTATGCCCTGGAGGCCATCAATAGCAGGCTGAAGGAATCACAAAAGATCATGGATGGCCTTAAGATGAACGACCGCTACAGAAATCTGCTTAACGCTTCGCTATTAAAACTCTTCAATCATTCCAAACGCATTGCAGAATCATATCAAACGGCTCGATAATTCATCTAATACCAATCGGCCTTGATTGGTGACTTTAAGCATCCCTTGGTCCTTGCATAAAAAACCCTGTGCCACAAACTCATCTATTTTCTGATGCCTGGTTGCAGGAATTAACTCACACGCAATCCCTTCATTCATCCGCAAACCAAACAAAACCTTTTCCATGGCTAATTGCTCATGGCTTAAATCTTCGAAATCCTCGACCACACTTTTCTCCTGATTGATGCGTTCCAAATAATCCTGTAAGCGCGGCACATTCCAGGAACGCCGCTTGCCGTCAAAACCATGAGCGCCAAGCCCAAGCCCCAGATATGGGCCGCCGAGCCAATAATTTTTATTATGCGCTGATTCAAATCCAGATTTTGAAAAATTGCTCACCTCGTATTGCTTAAATCCGTATTCTTCCGAAAGGTGTGCAATCAATAGATAGTGCTCTGCTAATTTTTCATCCTGGTCTAATTTGACCTGTGAGGCAAAAAATCGACTATTGGGCTCAATGGTCAAAGAATACAAGGACAGGTGTTGACTGCCCATGCTGCAAATAGAACGCACATCTTCTTCTAACTCCTGGGTTGTTTGTCCTGGAAATGCATACATCAAATCCAAGTTAATATTCTCAAAACCTGCACTGCGTAAGGATTCATACGCCTCTTGTGCCATAGCCACATCATGATTTCTTCCCAGGAATTTTAAAAACCGATCGTTCATGGATTGAAGGCCAAGACTGACCCGGTTGATCCCCAGTGATTTTAAAAATTTTGCTTTTTCAAAATTAATACTCTCTGGGTTGGCCTCAATGGTGATTTCAATATCATCTTCGTAAGAAAAATTTTTCCTGATTTCATGCATTAATTGATCAAAATGGTTTTCATCAAGCATACTTGGCGTGCCGCCACCAAAATAAATTGTTTGCAGATTTTTACCGTTGTTACTTTTTATTTCTTTCACCAAGGCATTTACATAGTCTTCTCGTCGGTGTTCTTGCCCTACCGCAATCACAAATGAACAAAATAAACACTTACGGCTGCAGAAGGGAATATGTACGTATAATGAAAAATTCATAAAATTTTTTTGCATATAACTGATTTAATGTTAATATTTTAGTAACAAATTAATCAAGAAAGGAGCTACACAATGGCTACCAAGAAAAAAGCAAAAAAGAAAACAGCTAAGAAGAAATAACTGTTTTAAGTATTTTCATAAAACCCTTTGATGATTTTTTATTCAGAGGGTTTTATGTTTTTGGCCCCCTGTAGAAAAACTTCACGAACACAATCCCCACCTCATACAAAATCATCAGCGGAACAGCCAACACCAACATCGATATCACATCAGGCGGCGCCAGGATAGCCGCTGCGATTAGGATAATCAAAATTGCATGTCGCCTCATTTGGCGCAAATACTCTGGTGAGGCAATGCCGATTTTGGCCAGAAAGGCCAAAATCAAAGGTAATTCAAAGGCCACACCAAAAGCCACGACCATATGCGCCACAAATCCCAGGTAGTTTTTGATCGTTACCATTGGCACAAAATAGTCAGATGAGAAACTCATCATGAATTTGTAGGCCCGGGGCACCGCCACGAAAAAGGCAAAAGCAGCACCTGTTAAAAAGAACAACAATGACAGCGGAGCAAAAATAATGACAAATTTCTTCTCTGATGGTTTCAGAGCGCTACCTATGAATGCCCAAATCTGATAAACGATATACGGTGAGGCGATCAATAAGGCCATGATCGCGCCTATTGTCATATAGGCCGAGAAGGCCTCGGTCGGTGCCGTAAAAATCAAATGTCCGGCAGGAGCTATGATATGCGGGATGAGTTTGCCGATAAAACCATAGCTCAGGCAAAAGGCCAGAATAAAAGCGCCCACGGACTTGATGATCCGTGAGCGCATTTCTTCGATATGTTTTAAAAATGATTGAAGAAAGGTTTGGAGAATCACTTCGGCGTTGAGGTAGTTTCGATGGGCTTTTTGATCTCTTCCTCAGTTTCCTTCAAATTCTTTTTGAATTCGCGGATGGCACGGCCCAAAGCAGCACCCACCTCTGGCAGCTTTTGAGAACCAAAAAGCAGAATAAAAATCGCTAAAATTAAAATCAATTCAGGTAAACGACCCATAAAATCTCTCTCCTTTTAGGACCCCGCTGCTTTGCCGCTAACGGCAAGCGGGGCAATCTTAGTTGCAGGCTTTATTCTATAAGCGATAGCTTAAAGCCACAAGCGAAATTTGCTAGATGGTCAATTGCGACAGGACATATGATACGCTGGCAGGCCGGATTTCCAGGATCTCGGGCACGAGCCCCTCAATGTGGATCTGTGCCCAATCCTGCTTAGAAACCGGCAACAAGCCCTCCTGACCATCATGTTTAATATTCATCTTCAAATGGGCAGCGTTCATGTCAATACCACCCCAATCACTGCTCTGGGCTTGATCAGCGGACATGGCCATATTATCAATTCTTTGCTTCGCCCAGCTTTCAGATTTGCTTAATATCCTGATAATCAATATATCTTTTGTATCGCTTAAGACTTTTACATCTTCCGCCTTCAGGGCCTCTATCAAAGTTTTCTTCATCTCCTCCCATATCTCATCATCAACATCTATTCCCCCTAACCTTTTGTCTGGTCGATCCAGATGTATAGTAATACCAATCTCCATGGGAGTTATCAATCTCCTTGTTTTTATATATTCCAAATCAGCATTGTTGATGCGCTTTTCAAAAAGAGGTTTTTGCATTGCATCCCATAGTGGATCAAAAGAGGGAATTGTCTCCTCGGTGTAAACTCTCCTCTTTTTTAAAATTGGGACACGCCATCTGGCCCTATTAATTTTAAATAGGGCCTGTGCAGATTTGACAGGAATGGGCAAGAAAAAGATCCGTGTATCATCTATCCGTACATTTTTTGATCGAACCACCTCACCAAAAAATTGCCGTTTATAATCAACTGCATTAGTGATGGTCGACTGAGCCTGTGGCGATATAAAAGAAGATTCAATGCTTTTGACCGTATCTAGAACATGCCTGGTGTATGTTACCGTAATTTTGGTCTCTGTTACTCCATAGGACTCTATATCCATCTTGCCTTTCAAGGCCATCATCAGGGTTTCTTCTGCTTTTTCTTCCGGATCTGTATCTATGCCACCATCTCCATCATAATTCACCGTCGAGGCCATCGGCGGCCTTTCCTTAGATAGAACGATCAATTTAAGAACCCAATACATGATGCTGCCCATCGCGGGATCGGTCGAGTTTTCTAATTTTTCTTGGGGTGCATCTAGGTGAAACATGCGAATTCCATAGCCAGAATCTCTGACATGTCTGGCACCCAGCCTGGTTAACCACCCTCTCAACTCAGCCCTATGTTCTTCACCTAGCTCTCCTTCCAATGCTGCAGTCCAGGGATTGTCTGGAGCCAGAATGACCGTGCGTCCTCCGTTTTCACGTGAGAACACGAAACCGACATGCTTGATTTGTATCCTTGTTCTTTCCAAAGTGGCTTTTACATTACCAATATTAGCCAGGATAAAAGAAAGCGCGGCCACCGTTATACTCACATTAGCTATGTCCTGCTGTTGAACTGCCGAAGCCATGATGGTCACTAGGGTATAGATCATGCCGTTTTCAAACAACAAATCTGCCTTCTGGCTTAACGTGGCCCTATTGTCAGCTCTTTTTAAATTGACCATTGCTTCATCGAGGCCGGTATTATTCGCACCTCCTGCTAAATCTTGTGCTGTGGCCATGGCCGCATTGGGCGGATTTATTTTCATAAATTTAAGCACGGGCTGGCCATGGGCGTCCATCGCGGCATCTGGACTAACCAAGGCTGTTCCGCCGGAGAAATACTTCCTTGGTATGGTTTCATGCGTGTATTGATCTATATCTTCCTTGATATAATCAAAAACACCTTTTTTATAAGCTTTCAGATATTGCTGATAAATAAATTCGTTATCAACGCATGGGATCCCTGCCTGCCGGCAGGCAGGTTGATCTACGCCCCTGACCTTGCCTTTATTGGCATAGATACTCGCTAATAGTGACCGCCTTAAGGCGCGTTTATACCATGCGGCAAGGATCATGCCGCTGAAAACTTGCCGTAATGGAGCAAAATTCTTAGCCGTATTGACTTCACGTTCGAGTTGGGGAAGGATGATTTGACGGACGACTTGGGAAGCAATGGAATGAGACTTATTTTGTTGATGCTGAGATAATGACAAGTAATCTTCTTCCAGCATTACCTTCAAATGGCTTTTATAGAGATAGGCTGCATTGCCTCTTTCATAGATATCCGCTTCATCCGGCATAATCCACACCTTGTTAAAGGTATTGACCGGTATATTGGTTGTTCCAAATTGTTTATAGGCGCAGGCGTACACCGAATCCCAAAATTGCTGACCCAGTTTGCCTTGCGGGTATATTAACGATGCGGTGATTTGTTTGAGCAGATAATCTTGGGCTAGAAGGTCACGGCCCATTTCAGTTTTGCCAAAATCTTCTTTAATGATGCGGTTTTTCTCATAAGGCGAAAGATTGACCCATTGATCTTCATCCGGCACTGCCAAGGACGCTAGAAAATATTTGATCAGCTTTGTGTACTCTTGTTTTTTTTGGGCGTCAGTAAATTGCTTGTCACCTCTATAAATAATAAAATCGAACTTAAAAGCATTCTTAGGGTCAATGACAATGCCTTTTAAAAGTGCCGGCGTATATTCAGGACTTAAATACACCATTACACCAGGGGCAGGCAAAGCAATGCTTTGGGCATAAACAGGGTTTGGCCCTATGATGCTTGTAAAAAAGAAGCACCCCAGAATGAGGAGACAAATAGACTTTTTCACTGTTAAATAAAAGATATCATATATATCTAAAAAAAGCCATTTTAGAAATTTACTACTCCGAGAGGCGGATGATGATGCCTTTTTTGCGGGCACGGGTGTAGGCTTGGTCTAAAAATCGTAAGGAGAGGACAATATAGAGAAGAGTCAGCGCAAAACCGGTCAGTAACGGATATGGTGTGTGGGCTTTAAAACCATATCCTTGCCTAAAGTATTCCAAAAAATGAGTGATGGGTATCCCTAAGGCCACATATTGTAAAAAGCGGGGCAAAATATTCACCGGATAATACATGCCGCAGAGAATCATGAATAATTGGGCGAACATCCAAGCCGTGATCTCAACCTTCTGACCGAACGAAAGGATAAGGATATTAACCAGGATCCCCAAAATAAAAGCACAGGCAAATAGCCCCAGCAAAAAACACAGGGTCGTCAACGGATCGGGAAGATAAAAACCAAAAAAGAAAGCTGCTGCCATACTCAAAAGGACAAAGGCCAGCCCCCCTCTGATCACCCCAATAAACCAAGTGCCCACCACCCCTTCTGAAACTCCAACGGGAGTCAAGAGGGTATGCTTAAAACTTTTAGACCATAACTCATAAAGCACGGTGTAGCCCACATCAAGCTGGGTGATCTGCAAAACACCTGCTGCCAAGGTGCCGGTCATCACGAACCCTAAGGTCTGCGGCCCCAAATTGACAAATTTAGCCATGAGTCCAATCGTTAAGACTGAAATCATGGGCCAAAAGAATACATCGGTCATCACAAACAAATTGCGCACCGCAAAAATAAAACTGCGGAAGGTAAATGCCAGGACGCGATTGAACCATCCGCCCTCTACTGGAGGAGTTAATCTCTTAGTAGCTATAATTTCTTGTGAAACCGACTCGCTAGTAGGTTCATGCGCCAACTGGATAAATATCTGCTCTAAATCGTCGGTATGGTGCAGCCGCTTGAGCTCATCGACCGCGGCCAATTTAATGATCCGTCCCTTTTTAATAAAGGCCACCCGCTCACACATGCTTTCAATCTCATCCATGTTGTGACTGGTTAAAAGAACTGTCATGCGACGCTCGCGCAAGATATTTAAAATGATCTGACGGGTCTTTAAGGAAACATCCGGATCAAGGCCAATGGTGGGTTCATCTAAAAATAAAATTTTAGGGTCATTGAGCAGGGATTTGGCCAGGGATAGCCGCTGCTTGGTGCCAGAAGATAATTCATCAAAACGACGCTTGGAATAGGACCGCAACTCAAAGAGATCTGAGACTTCATCCACCTTGTCGCTCAGAGCTTTCCCGCTTAACCCATAAAGCCTGCCGTAGAATTTCAAATTTTCTTCCACCGTCAGAGCAAAGGCATAATTCGGATAGCCTGAGGACATATTGATCCAGCGGCGAATAATATTAAAATTTTGAGGGATGGATTTGACGCCAAAAATTTCAATATCACCTTCATCCGGCAAAAGCAAGGTGGCCAAGGTATTGAGACAAGTTGTTTTCCCCGCACCATTGGGCCCCAAGATCCCTAAGATCTCTCCTTCACGCACGCTTAAGTCCAAATGGTCCAAGGCCTTGATCAAACCATTATTCGAACTGTCTTTGTAAGTCTTACAGAGACCTCGGGCTGACAGTACAATTTCAAAAGAATTTTTTTTCTGATTCATAACTTATTTAATCACAGCATGTTAACACGTGACGATTTATTTGCATTTTTTAACAAGTAGTAGTATATTAGAGATAGTTGTTAAGGAGGGTCATCTAGGATAGCGAAAGCAAACTTAAGGCCTATCCCCTTACAAAACCTACGGCATGCGACCGTAGGTTTTGAGTTTTAGGGATTATCATAACTGCTATCGCCTAATTTCGTGGGCATATCAGCAGGGGCTGGCGAATTGTTAGGTGCAGGGGCATTGGCGCCCGATGCCACATCATTCTTAGCAACATAAGCGCCTTTGTCACCGTACTCATTGTGGCCGACCAAATCGCCATGAATATAATGCTCATCTGCGACGATCTGTCCGTCTTCACCATAGGTGGAAACAGAGCCATCCAAAAGTCCGTCAACGTAATACATGCTTTGTTTCAAGATACCGCTCTTATAAAGGACTGTCTTTTCACCGTCAAGCTTGCCGTTCGTATAATGCTCTCGGCTCATCACATCACCGGTATCATAATAATGAACGCTGGGGCCCTGCAGATCATTCTCATCATAATTATCTTCGCTCTCCAAGCCACCGTTTTCATAATAGCTCTTATCATCGCCCTGGCGCAGGCCATCGGAGTAATGCAACAATTCTTTCAGCGCGCCTGAAGGATAAAAAATCTTCATCTCTCCATCCAAGCGGTAATTATGGTAATTCTCTTCCCGCAGCAAATTTCCCTGACGATCATACACATGCCAAACCCCTTCCACGGGCGACTCTGTGCCGCGGGACTGTTCATATAAACGGTCTGGATTAACGGTTTGGGCGAAGACTGGTGATGTGATGATCAATGCTAAGCCTAAGCCAAGTAGGATTTTCATGGTATTCTCCGTAAATTATTTTAAATCAGCCAAAACAAGCTCTTGATCAGGACAGGCGATTGGTTCTTCAATCACCGCCCCACCTAACACCACATCCCCGTCGTAAAAGACTACGGATTGTCCAGGGGTCACTGATTTTTGCGGTTCTTTGAATTCAACTCGGACCGCATCAGGCCCCACGGGTGTTAAGTATGCTTTGACTTCAGGAGAATTATACCGGATTCTGGCATTGACTTCTATGGTTTCTTGAGGAATTTCTCTGCTCACCCAATTCATGCTTTGGGCCACTAATCCTGCGGAATAAAGCTTTGCTAAATTTCCAATATGCACGGTGTTGGTCGCTCTGTCCATTTTGTAGACATACACCGGATAGCCTAACGCGAGCCCCAATTTATCACGCTGGCCAATGGTGTAATTAGCTAAGCCCTTATGCTGGCCTATGACCTTGCCGTTTTCATCGATAAAGGGACCTGGCTTCATGGCCTCAGCCCCCACCCTATTTTCAATAAATTTTTTATAGCCGCTGGCTGGCACAAAACAAATGTCCTGGCTTTCTGGTTTCTCGGCGGTGTTAAGATTAAATCGACGGGCGAGCTCGCGCACCTCTGGCTTGGTCAAACCTCCTAGGGGAAACATCACCGAGGCCAAGGTTTCCTTTTTCATGCTGTAGAGAAAATAGGATTGGTCTTTACGAGGATCAATGGCTTTCTTAAGTTCATGCTGATTGTTGGCTTGATTCAATTCAATTTTGCCATAATGGCCGGTGGCCAAATATTGAGCGCCCAAGGCCTTGACCTTTTGATAAAGGGTACCGAATTTCAAATGCTGATTGCAGCGCACACAGGGATTAGGAGTGCGGCCGTTTAAATATTCGTCGGTGAAATTATCGATGATAAAAGCATTGATATCATGGGCAAAATTAAAAACATAATGTGGGATATCCAAGATATCGGCCGCGCGCTTGGCATCAGCAATGCCTTCAATGCCGCAGCAGGAAGCCTTACCATCGTTGTGTGTGATATTAAAGCACATGGTGACCCCAATGGTGTTGAAGCCCGCTTCTTTGATGAGGCCTGCGACCACCGAGGAATCAACCCCGCCGCTCATGGCGACATAAACCGTTGTGTCTTTATTGCTTTTCATAATATGACTTTAAGATTCTTTGCTACGCTCAGAATGACAAACATTTTCTATGGACCTATAGGTCGCTTGCACTAAAAAATCTATTTCCTTCGTCGATATACTCAATGGCGGCATTAGGACGATGACGTTCCCAAGCGGCCTTAAGATCACTCCATATTCGCGCACCTGCTCGCAAACTTTTGCCCCCCAGCGATCTTCCAGCTTGCCTTTAAGCTCAATGCCCACCATAAAACCCCTTTGGCGGACCTCGGCGACAGAAGGCAGATTATAAAACATTTTAAGCTTTTTGGCCAAGTAATTTATCTTTGGCGCCAATCGGCTCAAGGTACGCTCTTTTTGAAAAATTTCCAAGTTTGCCAGGGCCGCGGCACAAGCTAAAGGATTTCCGGTATAGGTGTGACCATGGAAAAAAGTTTTGTATTCTTTATAATCAAAAAGGAATCCGTCAAAAACTTTTTTGGTGGTCAGTGTGGCGGCTAAAGGCAAATACCCGCCGGTGATTCCCTTGGCCATGCACAGAAAATCCGGCGAAACACCTTCATGCTCACAGGCAAACATCTTGCCCGTACGGCCGACGCCAGTGGCCACTTCATCCACAATGAGTAGAACATTATATTTTTTCGTGAGAGAGCGCATTTTTTTAAGTGCACCATTGGGCCACAAGAGCATGCCTGCAGCCCCTTGCACCAAGGGCTCAACCACCAAGGCCGCAATTTTGTCGCTTTTCTTTTTAAGCAATTGCTCGAGCTCGTCAATCGCGGGCCAGCCGCACCCCTTTAAGGGAATCGTTTTAAAAATCAATTTGCGGTAAACCTTATGGAATAAATCGATGCCACCCACACTCACTGATCCCAAGGTGTCGCCATGATAGGAGTTGTTTAGATGAACAATATCGGTCTTTTTGGTGTGCCCGGTATTTTGCCAATATTGATAGGCCATTTTGATGGCAATTTCGACAGCGGTTGAACCATTGTCAGAATAAAAAACTTTTGCTAAGCCTTTGGGAGAGATTTCAACCAAACGTTTGGCTAGTTCAATGGACGGTGTGTTAGCCAAACCCAAAAGGGTTGAATGGCTGATCTTATCAATCTGCTTTTTGATGGCCGCATCGATCTTGGGATGCCTGTGCCCATGTACATTCACCCACAAAGAGGAGACGCCATCCATATAGATCTTGCCGTCGATATCTTTAAGATAAATCCCGTCGGCAGAATCGATCACCAACGGCTCCTGCTTGACCCAATCCTTCATCTGGGTAAAGGGGTGCCAAATATATTTCTGGTCCCACTTTTTTAAATGTTTAGTTCGAAATTTTGACATTGCAGTGGAACATCTTTCACATTGAACTTTTTAAAATAAGGGATGATGCCAAGCACCTTGATACCGGATAATTTTGATATTTCCTCTGGGTTTGTGCTTTCAGGGATACTCTTTTTGCCAGGCTTGGTTTGACAAAATATGAGACCTAAAATCTTTAATTTTCTTTTTTCAAGCTCATTGATGGTTAGTAGTGTGTGGTTGATGGTGCCAAGTCCTAAACGCGTAACGATGATGACTTCTGCTTTCAAATCCTTGATCAAATCAGCGTTATAATAATCATCCGTAATGGGCACCATAAGGCCGCCAGCACCCTCGATCAGGACAATTTCATGATCTCGCTGCAAAACCTTCAGGCATTTTTGGACCTTTCTTTGATCAAATTTGATCTTTGCCCGTCGAAAGGCTAGGTGCGGAGACAAAGGTTCCGGCGCATAAAAAGGATTGATCGACTTTAAATCATCTTGAAGTTGAAGCTTTTGTTTTAAGAATTGCACATCATCACCAGCGCATTGCACGGGCTTCATTACACCTACACGATAACCTTTTGCTTTCAATAAAGCCCCAAGGCAAAGGCATGTGATTGTCTTGCCCACACCGGTGTCGGTTGCGGTTATAAAAATGGTCCTATTTTTTCGCATACACTGAAATCACCTCAAAGCTTGTGGCAATACCTTCCTTGTAAGAAAATTGCTCTTTATAAAGTTCCGCCGCTTTGGCCAAAAGCCCCCTCCCTAAGAATCCTTCATGGGAAAGATTATTGGCCCCAATGGATTTAAGCCATGCGATCAATTCATACATGTCAGAAAAATCTATTCTTCTAATTTCAGTTTTTACCTGCGGATGCTCAAAACCACTGTTGAACAAGGCTTCATTAACTTGAGAAACCGAAGGCAGACGATCAACTTGTAAACCGCCTGCCTGATCCAGTACATCAAATAATTCCTGGCAGCTGTGATATCCAAAAAGTGTAGCCGTAAAGATCCCACCAGGGCTGAGGATCCGTCGGGCTTCGCTAAAAACCTGAGCAAGATCTTCCACCCATTGATAGGCAAGGTTCGAGACCACAAGATCAAATTTTTCAGATGGAAAAGGTAAATCACAGCTGTCCGCCAGCAACCAATCGATCTTGCTATTTTTTAAGCGTGCCACTTCCAACATCCCAGGGGCAAAATCGAGACCAATGATTTGGCTTTGGGCAAATCGCTCTTTCAATTTCGTGGTCAAATAGCCTGTACCACAGCCGATATCCAAGATGGTTTGCGGAAACGCAGCGATGCCTGCCAGAAGTTCATCCGCCACCTCACGATGTAACTGAGAAAAGCGGTCATAATCTTTGGCTGCTTTGCTAAAGGCCAGTTGGATTTTGCTTATTCTTTCAGAGATTGCCACGTCGCCTTAGGCTCCTCGCAATGACACAATTAATTTAATAAAAAATCTTCCAATAACCGATTGAATTCCTTATTCTCCACTAAAAACGGTAGATGACCTGCGCCGTCGATAAAATCAAAGCGCGCATTATACGTGTGCTCTGCCACCCAATCCATAATGGCCCGTGGGCAAATGTAATCCTCGGTGCCGGTTATAAATTGCAAGGGACAAATCACGGAGGCAATGCGGTCTCTCAGATCTGTTTTCTCCAAAAGATCTAAACAATGCTTTAACGCCTCCCGTTGGGGCAAGGGTACCTGCACGCGCAATTCCTTGACCCATTTAAACCGTTCGTCATGACGTTCCTTCATGGTAAATAGAGAACGGAAGAAAATGTCAAGGATCAATCCATAGTCCCCGTCGAACTGCTGGCTCAACACGTGTATTTTAGAAATATCCAAACCCGCAGGATAACTGGGGCCTTTGGCAAATTTGGGGATGGAACCCACAAAACAAATGCGCATCACCTCTTGAGGGATCATCCGATAAAGTTCCAGAGCAATAAGCCCTCCCATGGATGAGGCAAGAATAGAGAATTGGGCGATGCCTACATGGGCCAAGATCTGTCGGATATCCTGGGCCATTTCAATTAAACTCAGCTGCATCCAGGAACTCTGGCCATGGCCCGGCAAATCCAGGGTCACGACCTGAAAATCTGTGTGCAAAAATTCCTTTTGGTCCTGCCATATGCCACTAAATCCACCCATGCCATGAATCATGAGCATAGGTTCGCCTGAGCCTGAAACTTCGTAATACCAGTTAAGACCTCTGTGCGTTTTAAAATGCGGCATAAGCTATAAACCCTTTAAAGCATCCAAAAGTTGGTCTAAATTCTCTTTAGTATGAACGGCACTGACTGTCACCCGTAGCCTGGAAGTACCCATAGGCACCGTCGGAGGACGGATGGCCTGAACAAAGATCCCTTGTTCCAATAAATGTTTGGACATGGTTACAGCAGCTGTTGGGTCCTTAACTAGAATAGGGATAATGGGTGTCGTTGAATTCATGGTATCAAAGCCCAAGCGAGAAAGTCCTTGCCTCAGATATTCAGCCTTCTCAAGCAAGCCAAGGCGTAGGCCCTTATCTTCTACGATAATTTTTAACGCCGTGCGTGCGGCTTGGACTAATATCGGAGAAATGGCCGTTGTATAAATAAAGCTTCGACTTTTATTAACTAAATAATTTTTTAGTGTGCTTGTACCACAGACATACGCGCCCATGCAGCCAGCCGCTTTTGACAAGGTCCCCATTTGAATATCAATCGCATCCGTGAGCCCCAACTCCTCAACTAATCCCCCGCCATTCTTTCCCAATACTCCAAAACCGTGCGCTTCATCCACCATGACCATGGCCCCATATCGACGGGCTAATTCCACAATCTCACACAATGGAGCACGGTCACCATCCATGCTGAAAACTGAATCTGTCACAATTAATTTATTAGAAGAGGTGCTTTTCTTTAGCATCTCTTCTAGGGCCTGCACATCTGCATGCGGATAGCGCATCAGTTGGGCACGGCTTAAGATGATCCCATCGATGATGGAGGCATGATTTAATTTATCACTAAAGATAACGCCGTGACGGTCCATTAAAGCTGGGATAATGCCGCAATTGGCCATATAGCCGCTGGTATATACGAGCGCTGATTCTGTATGTTTGAATGCCGCCAATTCCTCTTCAAGTCTCTCATGCACATCCATATTCCCGCTAATCAATCTTGAAGCACCACTGCCCACTCCATATTGTTGAGCCGCATCAACTGCAGCTTTGATAAGGCGCACATCATTGGCGAGCCCCAAATAATCATTGGATGAAAAATTCAAAAGCGGGCTTACCTTTTTTAAAGAACGGTATAAGCCTTGGGCTTCCAGTTCATTAAGATGTTGTTGTAAATAGTCGGTGTTCATCGAAGTAAAATAACATCCCCTGCGGATTTCTTGACGGTGATGCCACTGTCACGACGGATCAATAAAGCCCCATCTTCATCTAGATCAAAGGCCTCACCTTCCACGGTCCCAGAGGAATCCGTGATCCTCACCCTTCTCTGCAGGGTGGCACTGCGCCTTTTCCATTCTTTTCTAATGCCGGTAAAATCATGCTGCAGAAGACGTAAATAGCCTTTTTCCAAAGCCCGCAAAATCACTTGAAAGACTTGAGCCCTGTTAAAACTATGATTACCTGCGATTTTAAGTGAGGTCGCACCCGATACCAATTGATGGGCAGATGAATTGACATTAATACCAATTCCTAAAATCACAAACTTAACCTGGTCTGACTCAGCACGTAATTCGGTCAGAATACCGGCGAGTTTTTGATTTTCAATGAGGATATCATTAGGCCACTTGATCAGGGGTTTTAACTCCGAGATGCTTTCAATGGCCTCAGCTAAGGCCACGGCTGACATCAGGGTGATTTGTGGCAGATGATGAAGTGGTAAATTGGGACGAAGCACCACGGAAAAATACAATCCTTTTCCCTTGGGCGATGTCCATGCCCGCCCCAGTCGGCCGCGGCCTTTGGACTGGGACTCAGCACAAACGACGGTCCCGTCTGGGCAATTTTCATTGCCCAGACGAAAAGCTTCGTCCATGGTAGAGCTGACAGAATCAAACAAATGGACTTTCTTTCCGATGATCTTGGTGTCGAGACCACCCTGGATTTCGTAGTTTAAAAGCTTATCAGGTGAGGCCACCAGCTGGTAACCCAGATGAGGAACAGCGGCAATTTCATAACCTTGAGTGCGCAATTCCTGCATATGTTTCCAGATGGCTGCCCTGGAAATCTTTAAGCGTTGACTGATCTCTTCACCGGAGATGTAGCCTTCAGTTTCTTTTAAGAATTGGATGATGCGTTCTTGCATAAGCGTATCAATTGTCCTAAAAAGTAATCCACATCCTGCTCTGTGGTCCAACGCCCCACTGAAATTCGAAGAGAACCTAAAGCCAATTCATCAGAAAGCCCAATAGCCTTAAGTACGTGCGAAGGCTCCATCCGTCCCCACGTACAAGCTGATCCCATGGAAACTGCAATGCCTGCCATGTCCAAGGCGCTGACCAATTCTTCCCCATTAATTCGCTCAAAAGAAAAATGAGCATTATTAGGTAGACGCGTAGCACGATGGCCATTTAGTCTGGTGGATGGGATTTTGCTAAGCACGGCATCAATGATTTTATCGCGCAGTGCCACTTCGCGCTTGGCATCATCCGTCATTCTGGATTGGCAAATTTTAAATGCCTCAGCTAAACCAACGACACCAGCAACATTATGGGTCCCTGCACGTCGCCCCCGCTCCTGATCACCTCCTAAGATGAAGGCAGGAAGATCAATACCCTGACGGATATACAATAGGCCAACACCTTGCGGCCCATAAAATTTGTGAGCTGAGCAGGAAAGAAAATCACAATTGATGCCGTTGACATTGACCGGAAGATGACCAACCGTCTGAGTGGCATCCACTAAAAAATAAACACCCTGTTTGCGGCACCAGGCACCTAGTTCTTCGATGGGCTGTAAGGTACCGATTTGATTATTGGCATGGGCCAGACAAATAAGGATGGTTTCCTTACGGCAAATACTTTTGATCTCTTCAATATTTGTAACCCCATTGGCTTGAGGTTTAATAAAGCTGACCTCAAAGCCATCCTGGACCAGTTGGTGCAGAGGTTCAAGCACAGAGTGATGCTCAATGGCCGAGGCAATAATATGCTTGCCCTTGTGCTTTAAAGCACGGGCTGTTGAAAATATTGCGTGATTATTAGATTCTGTAGCACCTGAGGTAAAAACAATTTCCTTAGGTTGAGCTCCTAAAAAGCCTGCAGCAGCCTCTCGTGCTTCTTCGAGGGCCTTTCTGGCCTGCCTTCCCTGAGCATAGGGGCTTGAAGCATTGCCACTTTTCTCATAAAAAAACAGACGCATTTTCTCCAACACTTGTGGATCACAAGGAGAGCTGGCTGCATAGTCTAAATAAATAGGCAACATGACAGGAATTATAGACGCTTTGGAGGGGAATTGTCAACTGCAGAGATGAATGAGGTTTACAATAGTGCCAAGGGAGGGAATCGAACCCTCACGGCCGTGAGACCACTGGTTTTTGAGACCAGCGCGTATACCAGTTCCGCCACCTTGGCAATAAAAGAAAAACGTGGAGCCGAGGAGGATTGAACTCCTGACCTCCTGCATGCCATGCAGGCGCTCTCCCAAACTGAGCTACGGCCCCAAATAGAGAAGCCAATATATCATTGGAAGTCTTTTTTGTCAAAACACTTCAACTTGCCAATCCCATTTAAAAATGATAAGCTTTAACTATGAACAAAATCCTCTTTAGTCTCTTCTTGCTTTCGATGTCTGCAAATCTACTTTGGGCTGACGATACCCCTCAAGTCTTTACCCTCAAAGACGGGTCACAAATCAAAGGAGTCCTGTCCAGTGTCGATAATGGCGTCTATACTGTTAAAACACCCATCATTGGTGATGTGCATATCAATGCCAGTGATGTTGCTAGCATTACCAATGGGAACGCTGCCCCAGCCCCTGCACTGGCTGCCCCGACAGGTCTTAATGCTCCATTGCCTGCTTCAGGCTCTAACATGGATGCTCAAATTGCTGCAAGCCAACAACAGCTAATGGCCAATCCTCAAAGCATGGCCATTTTACAACAAATGGCCCAGGACCCTGATATCTCCCAGGCTCTTCAAGACCCTGCCTTGGTCCAAGCAGTCACCAGCCATGATTATCAGGCCGTACAAAGCAATCCCAGGGTGCAAGAGCTGATGTCCAATCCCAAAATGCAACAATTGATTAAACAATTAGCAGCCCAACAACAGCAACAAACTACTCCTTCACAGTAATCTCAAATTAGAATGCTCGTGCTGTTTTTTATTTAATTAGAAACTTTTTTGATTAGCTCCAAGGCCAGGGTGTTATAAGGATCAATACGCAGGGCCTCCTGGAAATCACGGCGTGCTGCCTGATTTTGATGCTCGTACATCCACAATATCCCTCGTTGAATGTATGCGTCACTATAATACGGATCAAGGCTAATGGCACGGTTTAAGTCATTTAACGCTGGTGTAAGTTGATTGAGATTTTGGAAAACCCAAGCCCTCTTGATATAGGTCGTGGCGTATTGAGGATCCATGGCAATCGAATGGTTTAAATCCTTAAGAGCTAAATCTTCTTGTCCGATATTACCATAAATGATCCCTCGATTTTCGTAACTAATATTATCTGGACTTAAATCAATTGCCCGGGTCAGATAGAAAATGGCTTGTTGAGTATTTCCTTCTGCAGCATAAGCCCGTCCCAGATTTGCATTCACACGGGCTTTGTCAGGAAAAATATTGACGTTAGACTGCCATAGGGTCAGTTCACTAGCCCATACCTTGTTGCGCTCAAAACTCAAGATACTTAAGACAATAATAATGGAATATAAAATTTTCAAGAGTGTTGATCGATTCTTGACCAAAAGCGGCAGACTTGCTCCCAAGGCCAGAAAGAATCCATAAGATATTAAATACAATTTATGTTCAAAGATCACATTCACGCGAGGAACCATGTTGATCGAAAAGGTGATTAATACCCAACTGAGCCCAAAGGCGATGACCGGATAATTTTTCTTAAAGGCCACAATTAATCCAACAATGCTGACCATCACAATAAGCCCCACCAAGGTCAAAAGAGGATGGAATAAGTCCGTGGATACAGGATAATCATAATCCAGGGCCTGATGGATAGGAAGAATGAGCAGCCTTAAAAAAGTCAAAAATACCCTCATCTGTGTTAGCACATAACCTGGTAATGTGAGTATATCCCCCTCATGGGACTCAGAATGATAGGTTTGCATAAGCATCTTTAAATCTGCGTGTACCAGCTTTGTAAACAATACGTACAATAAAAAACCTGCACCTATTAGAAAAACTATCAATCGTTTATTGTTCTTACCAGGAAAGAAAATCCATTCCAAAGACAAAATCATTGCCGGTACGGTGATCACCACTTCCTTGGTCAGAATGCCTAGGATTGTAAATACGCCCGTCGATGCAAAGAAGAACACTTGCTGTTCGATTGTTTTTGCGAGCCGTGCCCTTAAATAAAAATAAATGGTGGCCAAATAAAAAAGTGTAGCCAATGACTCAAAACGCTGAGTGATATAGGTGATGGCTTGTATTTGACAAGGGTGCACCAAAAATATCAGTGCAATAATAAAAGGAATTTCCTGAGACATCCGTTCATTTTTAGGAAACACCTTCCCTATTTTAAATAGCATTTGACTTAAAATCCAAACAAAGGCCGTGGAGCACAGATGAATAATGAAATTAAAAATGTGATAACTGCTGGCATTGAGATTACCCCACATATAATTGAAAGCAAAAGAATACATGCCCATCAAGCGGGTCATGGGAAAAGCCTGCCACATCAAATGGGTATTGCTGATATTCTTGATATAGGGGTTATTAACGATAAAAATATAATCGTCAAAGACAAAGCCGAAATGGAATGTCTGGGAATAAACCAAGAGTCCCATGACAATAAGACAACAGGCTCGAAGGAAATAAGAAATCGCCATGAAAGGAGAATGTATCGATTGTTCTTAAAATAAACGAAGGTCTAGTCTTCTCTTCGTAAATTGGTTCTTCATGTCAGGATTTTCAATAAACATCTTGCTGACAAAATATAATTTCTGGGCATACTTCGCGGCCTCATCCAAGCTACCCTGCATATCATCCTGGCTCAACTTTAAACATCCGGCCATATACGAATAATTTCGTGTCACCATGAGATAATGCACGGTATATGGATATGCCGATAGGGCTGACACCAGGTTTTGCATGGCCTGATCATAATCCTCATTATTATAATAAATAATCCCAAGGTCATAGAACGTCCAGAATGAATGTGGGTAGTAACTGTTCGACTGATTAAAATACTCGATGGACCTTTTT